>Ga0172379_10000240_pt1 | contig 148749 bp, 165 predicted proteins | sample GrowelOW334metaG_FD_119756 | JGI IMG/M metagenome (GOLD analysis project Ga0172379, IMG submission 119756) | Groundwater microbial communities from an aquifer near a municipal landfill in Southern Ontario, Canada - Groundwater well OW334 metaG | ecosystem: Environmental > Aquatic > Deep...
AAGAAAACCTAATGTTTTTATAATAAATGGTGATATGTTTGATACTAAAAAAATATTAGAAAAACACGATATTGATAAAGCTGATTATTTAGTAAGTACTCTACCTTTTTCTATTATTGGTTTTAATTTGATTGATGTAGCTAAAGATGTTTTATCAGAAAAAGGAACCTTTATTCAATATTTACACTCACTTAGTTATTTAAAATTTTTCTTTCCAGAAAAAGAACTTAAGAAAAGATTTGGACTTGTTGAGAAAAGTTTAGTTATGTTGAATCTTCCACCAGCAGTAGTTTATTGTTGTTCCACGATAATTGAAAGTTAATTTATGAAAAAAAATCTCAAAAAAATATTTTTAATAAGTTTAGTATTTAGTTTCATTTTACCAATGACTACTTTTTCTGCGACCAAATTATCTTATTCAGGGTGGATTCCTTATTGGGCTAAAACTGCTGGTATTAATGACACAGAAAATAATTTATCTAAATTAAAAAGTATTAATCCTTTTTCTTATGAAATTGATGAATATGGAAATCCGATTGATAAAATTAAAATTGGAGAAGAACCATGGGTAAGTTTTTTGGGGGATATTAGAAATAAAAAAACCACCGCCACGGCGGGGCGGGTTAAAATAATTCCAACAATTAATTCTTTAGACGGGATGGTTATTCACGAATTAATAAAAACAGCCGAGACAAGGAAAAATCATATTGATAAAATATTTGAGTTAATTTCAAAAAATAATTTTGATGGAATTGATATTGATTATGAAAATAAAAAAGCTGACGATAGGGCAAATTTCTCAGCGTTTTTAAAATCGCTCTCTATAAAATTACATGCAAATAAAAAAACTCTTTCCTGTACCATTGAAGCACGCACCCCACTTTCGTCTCGTTTTGTAAAAATTCCCAAAGATGTCAGATATGTAAATGATTATGTTTCAATAAATAAATATTGTGACGAAGTAAAAATTTTAACCTATGGACAAGGAAATATTGATTTACTTTTGAATAAGAAAAAAGGAAATGGAAAAGCATATCTTCCAATTGCGGACAATGAATGGGTTACAAAAGTTATTAAAGAAAGTTTAAAAAATATTAAAGCTTCAAAAATCCAAATTGGTTTTGCAACTTATGGTTATGAATATGAAATTAAAAATAATGCCGGAAAAATTAGTTATTCAAAAATTAGAAATATAAACTATAACGACATTGTCGCCCTTTATCAAAGCAAAGGAATAATTCCAGAAAAAAATCTAGCAGGGGAGTTTAGTTTTATCTATATGGATACTACTAGCAATACTAATAAATTGGTCTGGTTCTCAAATGCCGAAACCCTGAACGATAAAGTAAAACTAGCTAAAAAATACGGGCTTAAAGGTGTTGCTCTGTTTAAATTTGATGGGGGATTTGATAAGTCTTTTTGGGATATTTTGAAATAAGATAAAAGTTATCAACAAAATTTCTTTCCACTTAATCTTCGTCTTGTTATAATTATATTGAATGAAGGTGGGTTACAAAAATTTTGTTCTTGTTAATCAAATTTGTTAAGTAGATACAAGGATGTGTTTTGGTATCACGTATAATATCAAAATATTTTTTGTGCAATTTTCATTCGAAAAAAACAAGCGTAATGAAGCCGAAGATTCATTATAAAAAATAAAATCACAGAAATGTGATCAAAGGAAAACAATTTAAAAGATAACATAATATTGTTATAAAAATATTTCAAAATGTTTTCCCCCAGCAGTTCTTTTTTCAATAGTTCTTTCGTAAGTAGAAAAACATAATAGCAAAAACGCTAAAAATCTACCAAAGCCTTGGCTTATCTTAAATGAAAGCCGAGGCTTTTGTGTTTTAATTTTTATTTATATATAATTAAAGGAATGGATAATGATAAAATAAACTATTTTGCGGAAACTGATTATCGAAATAAAAAAACCCGCTTTGGTATAAAAGCTAAAGATCGTACTAAGCACGTCTATATAATTGGAAAGACCGGTATGGGAAAATCTACTTTACTTGAGAATATGATTGCTCAAGATATTATGAATGGAGAAGGTGTAGCTTTTATAGATCCTCACGGTGGCTCTGCAGAAAAAATGCTGGACTATGTTCCAGAACACAGAATTAAAGATGTAATTTATTTTGCTCCTTTTGATATTGAATATCCAATTTCTTTTAATGTGATGGAGGATGTTGGTGCTGATAAAAGATATTTGGTTGCGAGTGGCCTCATGAGTTCATTTAAAAAAATATGGGTTGATGCATGGTCAGCTAGAATGGAATATATTTTAAATAATATTTTACTTGCATTACTTGAATATCCAGAAGCAACATTGCTTGGAGTAAACAGAATGCTTTCTGATAAAGATTATAGAAAACAAGTTGTAGAAAATGTTTCCGATCCATCTGTAAAATCTTTTTGGGTTGATGAATTTGCAAAATACGGAGATAGATACATGCAAGAAGCTGGAGCTGCTATTCAAAATAAAATTGGTCAATTTACTTCAAACGCTTTAATTCGAAATATTATTGGGCAACCAAAATCAAGTTTTAATATTAGAGAAATAATGGATGAGAAAAAAATTCTAATAATGAACTTATCTAAAGGAAGAGTGGGAGAACAAAACGCCAGTCTTTTGGGAGGAATGTTGATTACAAAAATTTATCTTGCTGCTATGTCTCGGGCTGATGTTTCAAACGAAGTCTTACAACATCTTCCAAATTTTTATTTTTATGTTGACGAATTTCAATCTTTCACATCTGACTCTTTTGCTGATATTTTATCTGAGGCTAGAAAGTATAAATTAAATTTAAATATTGCCCACCAGTATATCAGTCAAATGTCAGAAGTGGTTAGAGATGCTGTTTTTGGAAACGTCGGAACTACTATCGCTTTTAGGGTTGGGCCACTCGACGCTGAATTTTTGGAAAAAATATTTTTACCAACTTTCACACAAGAAGATATTGTAAATCTTGGTTTTGCTCAAATATATCTAACTATGATGATAGATGGGATTGGTTCAAAACCTTTTTCTGCCGTAACTTTACCGCCACTTAAATCAGAGCCGAATTCATTTAAAAATTCGATAATAGATAACTCTAGAGAAGTTTTTGCTAAAAAAAGAGAAGAGGTGGAAATAGCTATAAAGGGATGGCATGCTCCAGTAGTGAATGAAAGAGTAAAAGAAGCATTTGCCTATGGTACAAAACTTGCCGAATCAAGACCAGAAAAAAGAAGCGGTGATTATAGAGACAAAGGAAATAAGGGAGATCGGGATTCTTTTTCCAGTAAAACAAAAAAACCATTTGAATCCCTAAAAGATTTAATAGATAAAGGTGAGGCTACTCTAATTCCACATGAAAAAACTATATACTCAAAAACCCCAGTTTCTTCTATTAAAGCTGATAAAATTGATCCCAAGAGAGCGTCTGATAAAAATATGTCAGACTTAAGGAGTGTTTTAACAGAGGCCTTGAAAGAAAGAGAAAGAGAAGAAAAATCTTCGACGGATTCAGTTTCAGTAAATTTACCACAGAAAAGTTTAGATCAGGAAAAATCAAAACATTCTGAAAATAAAACAGAAGTTTTTAATAGAGAGATAAAGAATGAAGAAAAACAATATCAAGAACCAATTAGTCAATCAGTAGACAAAAAAGATCAACCCAAAAGACAACCAAAAGAAATTCCTGAAGATGTTTTGCGAAAAATATTAGAGTAACTTTTTCTTATTATCGTGTAGTTGTGTCAGTTTCTGACTTTGTGTCATCTGTTCCACTTCCTGCCCCATCTTGAGTACTATCTGTATTTGTTTTATCTTCTACTGGGGCTGGTTTTACTTCAATTTGCTCTTCATCATTTTCAGGAATTTTTCCTTTATTTCCTACTAGAATACTAATCTCATTTTGTTTTGATTGGATTAAAGTATTTAAATTATTTTTAGCCACAGATGCTCCCTTAGGATCATTCTTCGCCATTCCTGCAATAGTGTTTTCTATTTCTATTTTTTCTTTTGCAATAGATGTCTCAGCCAAAGTTTGTTTTTCTGGTGTTATTTCATCATTCTCAATAAGTGTTTTTATTTCTTGAAATCTAGTTTCGATTATTTGAGATTTTACAGCAACTTTTCTAGCTGGGGTAGAAGCAAATTGAGTTCTAATATTTTCTGTTGCAATTTTAAATCCATAGAGTTGATCTCCAGGTAAGGCTTTGTTTGAAGCGTAAGTTAAACCACCAACCCCAAGTATTAATACTAAGGCTACGGTTCCAATAGCTCTACCCACTAATGCAAAAGAAAATCTTGAAGAATAAGGGGAAGTTTTTAGGTATGGAGATTGAATAGGATTGTTTTTTACAAAAGTTTCAATTTTAAAATAAACAGAAGCTTTTTCTTCATCGGTCATTTTTTGTTTTTTTGCTACCTCTATTAAATTTTTTAATTTTTCTTCCATGTTATTTTTAATTATTTTCTAAAATATTTTTTAACTTTTCTAATCCTCTATGAATTCTTACTGAAACATTGTTTTCACTTTTATTTAAAGCTTTTGCAATATCTTTTATTTCCATGTCTTCTACGAAACGAAGCATTATTACTTCTCTGTATTTTTCATCAAGCTTATTTATGGATTCAAAAGCTTGTTTTCCTTCAAAAATTGTTTCTTTTTCATACATATCATTTTTTTCATCACTAAAATCAAATCCTTGCTCGGTTAAATTGTCTAGTGATTCAGATTTTTTCTTTCTTCTATAATCTATGATTAAATTTTTGGCAATTTTATATAAAAGCGCTCTCATGTTTTCTATTTCTTTTTCACTTCGTGAAAGATATTCCCATGTTTTTATAAAAGTATCTTGGGTTATATCAATAGCTTTCTCACGGTTAGATGTTTGAAATAAACAATAGCGGAAAATTGCATCCGAATATTGTTCATAAGATGCGTTGAATTTTGTATTTAAATTTTGATTTTCTTGTTCTATCATTTAAGACGTTTTAAGGTATGTGTTCTTACAAAATACCTTACAATTATAATATCATTTTTAAAATTTTTAAAAACCCGCTTCATCTAGAAACGGGTTTTTTTGTAAATCTAAACAATAGTAATATCTTCATTGTTTATTCTGAGAAGGTTTTTCTTTCTTAGGAATATAACTATATACAGCTACTATTGCCGTAAAGATCACTGGGGATAGGATTCCCCAAACCATTGGTAAACTTTCCATATTTTTTATTATTTTGTACGTTTTCTACCTAATATGCCGAGCGAGTTGTCAATATCTTACAAAATTATTAAATGCCTATAAAATAAGGGGTTTTTTTGAAATTTTGGCTTTGCCTATAAGTTTTGCTAAAATTTGATTATATTTAAGAAATTTTTATTATTAAATTAACTTGATAATTATATGATTAAAAAATTTTTGATTCTTCTAGTACTATTTTTTAGTGCAGGTTTTTTCGTAATTAATAATGCAGAGGCATCATCAGAGGTAATTATTAATGAGTTTGTGTCTCACCCTAATCCTGGAGAAAAAGAATGGATTGAACTTTTAAATACCACAGATAATCCTATAAATTTAACTGGATGGAAACTAACTGAACTTTCTACTCCAAGTACAGATCCAGTCGAAAACGATATTAATAGTCCAGTACTTTCTGGAATCTTACTAGCCAACGATATATTGGTTTTCGAAATTAATTCATCTAAATTCAATGATACAGGAGATTCAATCGGTCTTTATAATGGAACAACTCTCGTTTATAGAGTTACTTACGGTACAATATCTACAGTAATAAATTATTCAATTGATTTAACAGCACCGGAAATAGGGAAATCAGGAGCTTTTATTTCTGGAAATTGGGAATCAAATCAAGATCCATCAAAGAATGATTTAAACCCAAATTCTAACAATGAAGGAACAGGAAATAATGATGGGGGAACTGGTACTGGAACTGGAACCACTCAAACTAATACAACAGTACAAAAAACAGAAGAAGTTGAAATTCCTAAAATTTCTGCTGAAATAGTTTCAAAGGCTATTGTGGTAGCTGGCATTCCAAATGATTTTGAAGCGACAATTCTAGGTTATGACAAAGAACCATTACGATTCGGTAAACTTGCTTGGAATTTTGGCGATGGGGGAACGAAAGAATTAAAAGAGAATGAAAAAATTTCTTACACATATAATTATCCTGGAGAATATGTTGTTGTACTAGATTACACACAATATTATTATTATCCAAAACCTGACGCAACTGATAGATTTATTATAAAAGTTGTGCCTTCTGAAATCACCCTTTCTTTTATAGATAGCCCAACTGGTTTGGCTGTGGAATTAAATAATCCATCAAAATATGAAGTTGATTTGTCTAGTTGGATTCTTTCTTCTAATCAGAAAAATTTTACCTTCCCTAAAAATACAATAATTTTACCAGGCAAAAAAATTACTATTTCCCCGCAACTTACTGGGTTTGTAAGTGAAGATAAAAATAACTTGAAACTAATTTATCCAAACGGTGGTTTTGCTTTTACTTATTCAGGGGATAGTGGAAGCCAAAATATTAAACCAAAAATTGTTTATATAAAAAGTGATACAGAAATTAATCCACAAATTAAAGAGGCAAGTGCCTTAACAACTGACATTCAACCAATTGATCAAAATTCAGATTTAACTGCTTCTGCAATTAATTCGGGTACAGAGAAGACTTCTAACAAAAACTTATCCAATTGGCTGTTTGGGATCTTGGGAATTATAATTGTTGGGTCTCTTTCTGTTTTCCTTTTAAGAAATAAGAAAAAAGACGAATTTGAAGATATTAAAGATATCAAAATTATTGAATAAATATTGACTTTTTTATTCTAATCTACTAATCTAAACGAAGAAGAGAATAGTAAATTTGATAAAATGGAAAATGGTGAAGTCATAATAAAAGGAGTAAGATCACTCCATTGTATTAATGGTGGAGAAGATTCTTCCTGGTGTGAAGATGTTGAATTAATTAAAGAAAAAGAAAAACTTTTTTTAATTGATCATCAGGAAGGATCAAACAGAAAGAAAAGGGAAGTAAAAATTGATAAATTTATTGTCGATTGTCTCAGCTTAAAAGTTATTAATGATAGATCTAGTCCAAAAGATTACTATCTAATCTATGGACATCATGATCATGATGTGGAGATTAATAAAACTGGAATTAGTTTTAATCAATTACAAACAAGATTACTTGATTTTATTACTACCACAAATCAAATTAAATAAATTAATTTTTGGAAGTTAAAAAAAAACGGCATTACGCCGTTTTTTTAAATTTTCTCTAAAATTTTTGGAATCTTTTTAAAATCTTGTATTAAAACTTCTCTCATAGAGCCATTATAAAGTGCTGCGGCGGGATGATAAAGTGGAAAGAAATTTTTCGTCTCTATATTAGGAAATTTTTTAATTAAAAGTTTGCCGTGAACATCTGAGATTTTTTCTACAGGGAAAAAATCATTCATTGAGTGTCTTCCAAGGAAAATAATAAGCTTAGGTTTTATAAAATTTAACTCTTCAATAAGCCATTCTCGACAAGCGTCTTTTTCTTCGGGTAGGGGGTCACGATTGTCGGGTGGGCGATATTTTACTATGTTTGTTATATAAATATCTTCTCTTTTTAATTTAATCTCATTCAACATTTCATTTAAAAATTTTCCAGCCGCGCCAACAAATGGTTCTCCTTTTAAGTCTTCATTTTTTCCCGGGGCTTCTCCAATAAAAACAATTTTTGATTTTGGATTGCCAACACCCGGAACTCCTTGAGTGGCTGTTTTTTTTAATTCACACTTACAATCTTTAAACCACTTTTTGTGAATTTCTTTTAAAGTTTTTAAATTATTAATCATTTTCATAATTATATAAATTATACAATAAAAACCTCCAGACTTAATTTACTACGATATATCGTAGTAAATTAAGATTATTAAAATTTTTGTCGCCAATACTTTTTCCCAGTTTTTGGAGGCATAACTCCATTGAAGGTTAATATCTTCCAAACTATTTTTTCTAAATCAATTTTTTCTATTTTAGAAATTTCTAGAAGTCTTTTATGTTTACCTACGTCAACTTGAAGAGATATTTTAGCTACAGTACTAGGGCTTACTTTTAATATCTCGACTACTCTATGTTGAGGAATATTGTCTGAAATCATTAAAATTATTGCTAATCTTTTAGCAAGCATTATTTTTTCTGTTTTAGTAAACAACTCTCTTATAACTAAATTAAGATAATTTTTATTCCCAGCTTTTTCTAAAATTGATATTAATTTTAGAAAAATTTTTTCATATAACTTAGAACTTATTTTATTTTTTGATATATGGGGCATATTTTTACTTATAACAATTTACTACGATATATCGTAGTAAATTGAATATAGAATATTTCATAATTATTATATAAAAAAATCAAGGGATTTGTCCAACATCTTTTTATTTGTTATTATGTTTTTATGTTTAAAAATTTTCTAATCAAAAAAATGCTCAAATCTCAATTAAAAGGAGTACCAGAGGAAGAGCAAGAAAAAATTATTAAGATAGTTACAGAGAACCCTGAACTTTTCCAAAAAATTGGGGTTGAGGTTCAAGATAAAATGAAACAAGGAAAAGACCAAATTGGAGCCATGACAGAAGTTATGCAGAAATATCAGGATGATCTAAAGGGTATTTTGTAGAATAATTATTATTTTAATAATACTAATTTAATTACTTATAATAATAAGATAAGGATAATCTTTGTATTTAAATCCAAACAGGGTATTCTCAGTTGATATGGCAAAAAACGAAACTATACTTAGATTTGATTCGATATCATTTGAATATAACCACAATAAACACATTTTAGATGATGTTAGTTTTTCTGTAAGGCGTGGGTCAAAAATTACAATCATGGGTCAGAACGGTTCTGGTAAAAGTACTATCTTTAATCTTATTACAAATGTTTTAAAACCAGAATTAGGAACGGTAGTTGTTGATAATAAAATAAGTATTGCAATTTCAAAACAAGTAATACCAAGAGAGGATCTCAAGTTAACTGTTCGTGAATTTTTCCAAAAATGTTTTCCTAAAAAGATTTATGATATTGATCCTCGCATCGACAAAGTACTTGAAGTTGTTAATTTGTCAGGACATGAAAAAGTACACGATAGAACTCTTAAGATGTTTTCTGGTGGGCAACAAGCACGAATTTTACTTGCTTCAGCACTGATTCAAAATCCCGATATCCTACTTTTAGATGAACCAACAAATAATCTTGATACTGCAGGTATTGCCCATCTTACTGAATTTCTTATTTCTTACCCAAAGACTGTGATTGTTATTTCCCATGATTCAGATTTTTTAAATGCATTTAGTGATGGAGTTTTGTATTTAGATATATATAAACAAAAAATTGAACAGTATGTTGGGAATTATAAAAATGTAGTAAAAGAAATTTCCACTAGAGTAGAAAAAGAAAATATGAAAAATGCTCAACTTGCTAAAGAAATCCAAGCCAAAAAAGAAAAATCGAATGAATTTGCCCACAAAGGTGGAAGGCTTCGTCTTGTTGCAAAACGCATGAGAGAAAAAGCAGAAGAGCTTGAAGATTCTATGGTTGGTGTTCGTAAAGAAGATAAAACAATTAAACCATTTATTATTCCTTGCCAAGAAGATTTGGTTGGTGAAATTATAAAAATAGATTCATTTACTACTTTTCATTCTAAAACAGGTAAAATTTCTAAACATAAAACTTCTATAAAATTAAAGAAAAATCAACATCTTTTATTGAAAGGTCCAAATGGTATTGGGAAAAGCACTCTACTTGAACATCTCGCTGATTTTTCTAAAGAAGGATCATTTATATCTCCGAACATTAGAGTTGGATATTATCGTCAAGATTTTTCAACATTAAATTTCAATGATACAGTTTATGATTCACTTGCAGGCGCAATGCTTTCGAGTGGAGCAAGTCTCAATGAAGAACATTTGCGAGCAACTGCTGCTAGTTTTTTGATTACAGGTGAAATTATTAGAACAAAAATTGGGGATCTTTCCGAAGGCCAAAAAGGACTTGTGGCTTTTGCATGTTTGGTCCTAGAGCGTCCTGGATTAATTATTCTAGATGAACCTACAAATCATATTAATTTTCGTCATATTCCAATTATTGCTGAAGCAATTAATAAATATCAAGGGGCACTGATCCTTGTATCTCACATTCCAGAATTTGTTAAAAAAATTCGAATAGATGAAATACTTGATTTAGAAAAATAATTTTTCTTGTAATTTTGCGTAATTAAAAAAGGAGCCAGTTGGCTCCTTTTTTAATTTGAAATTTTTTAATAATCTAAAACTCCCAATATGTACCTTTTAAATTTATTGTTAAAATACAACCAAATAAGTATTTTTATTATAAATCTAAAAACTGACAAGAAAGTTTTTGGGGTTTATTTTTGTGGATAACTGTACTATAATTTAGTTATAAAAATGGTGGTTTTTATGTTTTCTAAAGAAATTAAATAAAAAATAAATGAATCCCGTGAAATTAACTAAACACATATTTCAAAAGCACAAATTAGAATTTATGTGTGTTTTAGTGTTAGTTTTTTTTATTAGTATTTATTCTTTATATAAATCTAATGCCTCTGGTATTATTTTAACTCATACAGGTAAAATTTATGATAATAGTGTAGATGGAAGTGGTGCAGCTTTAAATTATCCTGAAAGTGTTTTTGTTTTAGATAACTACGCTTATATTGTTTCATCTACTAGTAAGTCTCTTGAAATAATTAATATTACAAACAAATCAGCTCCAGTTCACACTGGTACAATTTATGATAATAGTATAGATGGAAGTGGTGCGGTATTGCTTTATCCAAGGGATGTTTTTGTTCAAGGAAATTATGCTTATATTGCTTCATCTGGTAGCCATGCTCTTGAAATAATTGATATTACAAACAAAGCAACTCCTATTCACACTGGTGTAATTTATAGTGATTTTTTAAGTGGAAGCGGTGCAACATTAAATTCTCCTAGTAGTGTTTTTGTTTTAGATAATTATGCATATCTTACTTCAGGAACTCCTGGATCTTTGGAAATTATAGATATTACAAACAAAGCAACTCCAGTTCATATGGGGGTAGTTAATGATGCAGATTTAGCTGATGGTCCTACTGATCTTTTTGTTCAAGGGAATTACGCATATATTCCTTCATATTATAGTGATGCTCTTGTAATTATAGATATTACAAACAAAGCAGCTCCAGTTCATGCTGGTACAATTTATGATAATAGTATAGATGGAAGTGGTGCAGCGTTAAATTCACCTGTTAGTGTTTTTGTTTTAGATAACTACGCTTATGTTACTTCGCTTGATAGTCTGTCTCTTGAAATAATCAATATTACAAACAAATCAGCTCCAGTTCACACTGGTACAATTTATGATAATAGTATAGATGGAAGTGGTGCATTTATTGCTTTTCCAAATGATGTTTTTGTCCAAGGGAATTATGCTTATATAGTTTCTTCTTTTTATGATGTTCCACCAGATATTTCTGGTAATGGTGTTCTTGAAGTAGTAGATATTTCTATTCCAACTGCTCCAGTTCATTTAAATAAAATATTTGATATTGATGGTGGTGCAGCATTAGACGGTCCTTCTTCTGTTTTTATACAAGAAAATTATGCTTATATAGTTTCTAATCTTAGTAATTCTTTTGAAATAATAAATATTTCTGAAAATAATCCTCCTGTTATTACCCGTCTTGGAACAACTCCTATTACTTTAAATGTTGGTGATTCTTATACTGACGCTGGTGCAACTGCTTTTGATGATGTTGGTGGAAATATAACAGCAGATATTATTACTGTTAATCCCGTAGATATAAATACTCCTGGAACTTATACAGTTACTTACAATGTGACAGATAATGAAGGAAATTCTGCTACTGAAGTTACTAGAACAGTGAATGTAGAAGATAATCCTCCCGTTATAACATTACTTGGAACAACCCCTGTAACTATTCATCAAGGAGACACATATACTGATGCAGGAGCTACAGCATTAGATGACGTAGATTTAGATATTACTGCAAGTATAGTTACTGTAAATCCAGTTGATATAAATACTCTTGGAACTTACACAATTACTTACAATGTTACAGATAGTGGTTTAAATAATGCAACTGAAGTTACTAGAATAGTAAATGTAGTTGATGTAACTATTCCTCTTATTACTTTGGTAGGAGATAATCCATCGACAGTTATTAAAGGACAAACTTATACTGATGCTGGAGCAACAGCAGTAGATGATACAGATGGAGATATCACAGCTAGTATAATAATTACTGGTTTAGATACAATTGATACAAATACTGTTGGAAGTTACACGGTTTATTATAATGTCAGTGACTTAGCATTAAACCCAGCCCTCGAAGTAACTCGAACAGTAAATGTAGTAGATAATTCTCCAGTGATTACTTTAGTTGGGGATGCTTCTGTTACTATTGATGAAGGAACTTCATATACTGACGCTGGGGCGACTGCATTAGATGACGTAGATTTAAATATTACTGCAAGTATAGTTACAGTAAATCCAGTTGATATAAATACCCCAGGAACTTATACAGTTACTTACAATATTACTGACAGTGGAGGAAATCCTGCAACTGAAGTTACTAGAATAGTAATTGTTTCTGAAGTTATTTCTAGTTGTGTTGGATGCGCTTGTGGTGGTTGTGGATATAGTCTTCTTCCAGTTGCTGGTGGTTGGAGTGATTGGACTCCAGTTAATGATGGCGTTTGTGGAACAATCATAGAGCAAATTCGTACTTGTACAAATCCAACTCCAGCTTACAATGGGGCAGATTGTAGTTTATTAGATGGTGGAAATAATTCTCGAAATTTTTCAAATCCAGATTGTACAATAGTTCCAACTTGTACTGATCAAATTAAAAATGGAACAGAAACTGAGATAGACTGTGGTGGTTCTTGTCCAATTTGTTTAATTTCAATTCCTTTCTGTATAGAATTTCCAGAAAAATGTATTCCACCACCAGATCCAATTTTAACTTGTGAAGAACTTGGAAATTGTCCAATTACTACTGATTCAATAAATCCCGAAAATCCTACTGATCCAATAAATCCCGAAAATCCGAGTCTTCTATCAATAAATAACATAACTTCAGAAAATTTAATTTCACAAAATTCAAATCTAGTTTCAGTTTCAACAATATCCTCTCCAATAATTCACCCAGAAATTGATTCAATTTTTCGAATTATTTCAGGATTATCTCTAATATTAGCTGTAGCCACAGCTTCAGAACTAGCACCAATTTTATTCCGAATGTGGTCCCTCTTCCTAACCGCCCTCGGCCTCCGCAAAAAAGTAAAACCCTGGGGCGTAGTCTTTGATGCAATAACTAAACAACCATTGGATCCTGTTTATGTATCATTACAGAACATGGATGGAACAGAAGTAACATCATGTATTACAGACCTAGATGGTAGATATGGCTTCCTAGTACCACCAGGACTCTACAAGATAGTTCCAAATAAAACAAACTATTTCTTTCCATCTAAAACATTATCTGAACACATAGATGAACTATACCCAGATCTATATTTTGGAGAAGAAATCAAAGTTTCTGATGGTGAAGTGATTGCTAATAATATACCAATGGATCCAGAACACTTTGATTGGAATGAATTCCAAAAGAACAAACAAAAACTATTTAAATTCTATTCTAAAAAACAAAAAATATTAACTCAAATTTCTGCTTTCTTCTTTACGATAGGTATGATACTAGCAACCATTGCATTGATTACTTTCACTAAACCTTACAATATAATTATCTTTGCTCTATATATCATAGTATTCATACTACAACGCACAGTTATCAAAAAAAGAGTAAGAGGTAAGATTATAAAGGGAGAAGATCCATTATCATTTGCTATCATTCGCATATTCTCTAGTGCAACTGATGTAGAAATCTCCCATAAAGTAGCAGACAATATGGGAAGATACTTTGCTCTAGTACCTAATGGAAACTACTATGTTCAAATTGAAGAAAAGAAATCTGACGGAACTTATTCTTTGGTTTACAAGTCTGAACCGATTGAGGTGAAGGGTGGAATTTTGAATAAAGGATTTGTTGTTTAAATAATTTGAAAATATCCTTATTTTCTGATATCTTTTAAAGATGTCTTTATCAATCGGAATGGAGTGAACACACCACGACATTCTATAGAAAATAAGCTTAAATCTATTCCTTTTGAATTCTCTATAAAGATCCCAACTCCCATGCAAAGGGGAATTGATTACGGATTTATCTCATCTAAAATAATTACTAATAAATAAAACCATCACTAGGAGGGTAGGGGCACACCCTTGTGGTAAAAACTGTGTTTATTATATAGATAGATGTATTATGAATACGGTTTTTTGAAAGACCGCCCCCGCGGGTAGGAGTGCATGTTAATTAATTTAGAGGGATGCTTATGATATTTAAAAAAATTATAAAAAAAATAAAAATTTAAAAAAATTAAAATTCACTTCTGGTAAAATTACTAAAAATATGTTATAATAATATTATGGAATTACAAGAAATAAACACAAAGGAAATTGAAAAAAGAGAAAAGATATATTCAGCTTTACCTCATGAAAAAGCTCGTGAAATTTTAGTTACAAAATTGCAAACAGAATTTGGATATATAGTAGATAAAGCAATTAAACAAGCTAAGGATGGCGATTCTGAAGCTCGTAGGTGGCTCACAGATAGAGCGTGGGGCAAAGCTAAAGAAAGTATTGATATGAATGTACGACCAGTATTTTCTCTAAAAGCATTATCTGAAAGTGCAGATAGAATGGAAAGAGAAGATAAAATGCCACCACCTATTCCCTTGGAACAACTTATTTAAACTAATTTAAAATTATTTTTAACATTTTTTAAACTATTTAAGCTTGAGAAATAGGGTCTTTTGTGGCATTATTAATAATATGTCATTAAATCTTTCAAACAACGAAAAACGAGATGTTATAAAGTTTTTAGAAGCTGGTGAACCTTTGCCAGAAAAGTATCGCTTTTTGCTATTTAAGGATGACAGAGAAGTGGAGCTTGTGTGGAATGGAAAGACTGAGGAGGTGACAAATGTTGTCCTTCCATTTCAGACCATTGAGCAGATTGATGAACCAAGAGAAGGAAAAGAATTTGGTGATGGTGGAACTCTTTTTGATATGTCAGGGAAACAAATAACTGGCTGGACAAATAAACTTATCTGGGGAGATAATAAACTTATTCTTTCTTCTCTAAAAAATGGACCACTTCGTAAGGAGATAGAAGCTCAGGGGGGCTTGAAATTAATCTACATAGACCCCCCATTTGATGTTGGAGCTGATTTCTCGATGGATATAAAAATTGGTGATGGTGAAGATGAAGAAAGTTTTACTAAAAAGCCCTCAGTTATTGAAGAAATTGCTTTTCGTGATACTTGGGGTAATGGAGTAGATAGTTTTATTGCAATGATTTATGAGCGTTTGAAATTAATGCATGATTTACTTGCAGAAGATGGAAGTATTTATGTACATTGCGATTGGAGACTTAATAGTTGTATGCGTTTAATCTTAGATGAGATTTTTGGAAAAGATAATTTTACAAATGAAATTATCTGGAAATATTTTGGACCAAACAGCTCAAAGAAAAATTATCCTAAAAAACATGATACAATTTTATTTTATTCAAAAACAGATTCAAAAATATTTAATTTTGATGCGTGTTTGGTAGATTATGACGAAAAAGCAATTGCTAGATATGATAAAACTGATAAAGATGGAAAAAAATATAAAATTTATTTTGATAAAGATGGAAAGGAAATAAGGGCTTATTTAAAAGAAGGAACCCCAACAGAGATATTTGAAATACCATTTATTCAAGGAATAGAAACACAAAAAACTGATTATCCAACTCAAAAACCAGAAAAATTGCTAGAAAGAATTATAAAAGCATCTTCAAATGATGGTGACCTCATTGCTGATTTTTTCTGTGGCTCAGGGACAACACTTGCTGTTGCTGAAAAATTAAATAGAAAATGGATTGGTTCTGATTTGGGTAAATTTGGAATTCATTCTACTCGTAAAAGAATGATAGGAATCCAAAGAGAACTCAAAAAAGCAGGAAAAGATTTTCGAGCATTTGAGATTCTTAATGTTGGTAAATATGAAAGAGAAAATTTCTTGAACATAAATGAAGATTTGAGAGCTGAACAGAAAGCTAAACAAGCAGAAAGAAAAGAAAAGGAATTTGTTAAACTGATTTTATCTGCTTATAAAGCTGAGGCTGTAGAATCTTTTATAAATATTGTTGGTAAAAAACGGGATAGATTAATTGCAGTAGGACCAATAAATACTCCCGTATCTTCTGAATTAATAAGACAAATAGTTTCTGAGTGTAAAGAAAAAAATATTACTAAAATTGATGTGCTAGGTTTTGATTATGAGATGGGATTAGATTTTTCTCAATACAAAGATCAAAATATAGATATATTATTTAAAAAAATTCCAAGAGAAGTATTTGATAAAAAGGCTGTAGAAAAAGGACAAGTAAAATTCTATGACGTAGCTTTTCTTGAAGTTGAAGCAATTATTTCTGGTAAAGGAAATAGTAAAGAGCTTTCCATTAAATTGACTGATTTTTCTGTTTTTTATAATCAAGATAATGATGGGGAAATAGAAGAAGCACTAAAACCGGGAAGTTCAAAAATTGTTGTTAAAAATGGACAAGTAATAAAAATAAACAAAGATAAACAAACTGAAAATGTTTCTGAAGAAATTTTAACAAAAAAATGGAGTGATTGGGTTGATTATTGGGCAATAGATTATGATTTTACAGACAGAAAAGAAATCATAAAAGTAATTAAAGATGGAACAGAAAAAGAAGTTTGGACTGGAAGTTATATTTTTGATAATGAATGGCAGGAATTTAGAACAAAAAAGAAAAGAAGTCTTGAGTTGGTTTCTGCTCCCAAAGAATTACCCAAGGGAACTTATAAGGTAGCTGTAAAAATCGTCGACATTTTTGGTAATGATACTACAAGAGTAATTGATGTTAAGATATAAAAACTATGAGCTTTTTTAAAAACAATAAAGAAATAAAGACGGAAGATCTTAAGCTTTCAGATTATGATCAAATTTGGACCAAATTTTGTTTTCTTGATGAAACAGGAAGTTTAAATAATAATACAGACCCATTTTTTACTGTTGGAATAATAAAAATGAGCCAACCTTATTATTTGATGAATAAATTACTTTACGAAAGAAATAAAAGAAATTTTTATGATGAGATGCATTTCAATAAACTTTCAAGAAAAAACATTGGTTTTGCAAAATTTGCACTGGAATCATTTTTTGATACAAAGGGTACTTATTTTTATTCTTATTCAGTTGACAAAGACGGAAGATATTTTAAAAAAGAATTTGGAGAAGACCCATGGAAAGCCTATGAGCAACTCACCACTCGTTTACTTGAGGCAGTTTTATCAGAGAAAGAAATTTTAGTTTTATTAGCTGATCATGTTACTGTTCCAAAAGAGATAAGATTTGAGGTTAATGTAAAAAAAAATATGAATAGCAAACTTGGTAGACTAGCAATTGCAGGGGTATGTCGCTTAGATTCTAGATCAAATGATTTATTACAAGTAGTTGATTTAATTATTGGGGCAATTAGTTATGATTTAAAAGTAAAAGTAGGTGCAATAAAAGGAAATAGTGAATGCAAAATGGAGTTTCTTAAACTTTTAAAAGAAAACTTAGGATCAGATGATTTATTGAATGGATTTAGAAATAGAAATTTTAACATTTTTGTAGACAAAGATATGAAAACTAGATTACCCTTAGAAAACAATGATAATTTAGAAGATGAGGTAAATGAAAAAGGGCCATCATCCTAACGGTTGACGCCCTTTTTCGGTACATTTGTATTATACATTAGACACCGGTGTAATACAAGTACAAATAAAAGTTATCCACAATAAACAAATTTATGGCATTACACAAAAATTTTCCAAAAGACCCATACGTAATTTTAGACCCTAGTATTAGGTGGTTTCCTGCTGATGAAGATTTGCGAGAAAAAGGGTTTGAAAAATTAATACCTCCACTTGTTGCTAGTTTAAGAAAGGAAATAAAAAAATGGAGAGATTCTAATTATGATGGAGCTAGTGATACTTCTAAGGCACTTTTAAATTTTTGGTTTAAAGAAGATCATATCTTGCAAAATAAAGATGGTTCAACTTATAACTTTAGATATTATTTTGCACAAAGAGAAGCACTGGAAACTATTATTTGGCTTTACGAAGTTGCAAAAGTAAAAGATAAATATGATTTACTGAGATACAATTCTACTGGTGTATTAAGTGCAGATATGTTTACTGAGGACTGGCTTCGTTTTGTAGTTAAAATGGCAACAGGTGCTGGCAAAACTAAAGTAATGAGCTTGGTTATTGCTTGGGCATATTTCCATAAAAAATATGAAGAAGGTTCTGAGTTGGCTAAAAACTTCCTTTTAATAACACCAAACGTTATTGTTTTTGAAAGAATAAAAAATGATTTTGAAGGATTGAAGATTTTTTACGATGATCCTGTATTACCTGAGAATGGTTATGAAGGACAGAATTGGAATGATGATTTTCAAATAACATTACATTTACAAGATGAATTAAAAAACGTTTCAAATACAGGAAATATTTTTTTAACAAATATACACAGAGTTTATGAAAGCGACGTTTCTATTTTAAGTGCTGATGATGAAGATACAAGTGAGTATTTTCTTGGAGAAAAACCTGTTGTAAAAACAAATGATTCCAAAGTTGATTTGGGAATAATTATTCGTGATATAGAAGAATTAATAATTATTAACGATGAAGCTCACCATATTCATGACGAAAAGATGGCTTGGTTTAAGTCTATTCAAGATATACACAATAAACTAAAAGCAAAAAATACAAAATTAGCTTTACAAATAGACATGACTGCTACTCCGAAAAAGAATGATGGATCTATTTTTGTGCAGACAATATCAGATTACCCTTTAGTTGAGGCTATACATCAAAGAATTGTTAAAAATCCTGTAGTGCCAGATGAAGCAAGTTGTGGGAAATTAAAAGAGAATCAAAGCTCGTTATTTAGTGAAAAATATCGTGATTATATAAACTTGGGAGTAGAAGAATGGAGAAAGACATATGAATATTTAAAACCAACAGGAAAGAAATCTATTCTTTTTATAATGACTGACGATACTAAAAATTGTGATGACGTAGCTGAATATATTAGAGGAAACTTTTCTGATTTAAAAGATGCAGTTTTAACTATTCATACAAACAAAAGTGGTGAAATTTCAGAAAGTGTGACAGGTAAAAGCAAAGAAGAATTAGATATATTACGAAAACAAGCAAATGAAATAGATAGTTTAGAAAGTAAATTTAAAGTTATTGTTTCAGTTTTAATGCTTAAAGAAGGTTGGGATGTAAAAAATGTAACTACTATTGTTGGTCTTCGCCCATATACATCTGATGCAAAAATCTTACCAGAGCAGACACTTGGAAGAGGACTTAGGAGAATGTATTTTGGTGATGAGAGTATAAAGGAATATGTGAGTGTTATAGGAACACCTGCTTTTATGGATTTTGTTAAATCTATCAAAGGTGAAGGAGTATTGCTTGAGAAAAGACTAATGGGAACTGGAGCAAAACCAATTACCCCGATGGTGATTGAAGTTGATAAAGATAATCCTAAAAAAGATATTGAGAAGCTTGATATTGAGATACCAGCAATGTCTGCAAGAATACAAAGAGAGTATAAAAATCTTGGAGATTTGGATGTTTCTAAATTTGAAAATAGAAAATTTAAGATAAAAATATTTAGTGAGCAGGAAAAAAGAGAAATAAGATTCAATGATGTGGTGGGAGAACAATTTCACCATAGTACTGAGTTGAGTGGAAATATAAATATAGACTACCAGCGGGTTGTTGGATTTTTTACCCAAGTGATAATGGGGGACCTTCGTCTTTTCGGTTGTTATGATGTTTTGTATGGGAAAATGAAAGAGTTTATTCAAAAATATCTTTTTGAAAAAGAAGTAGATTTAAATGATTTAAATATATTAACAAATCTTTCTGAAATAGAAGTTAGAAAAGAAATAAAAGATTCTTTTAAGAAAGCTATTAATGATTTAACTATTAAAGATAAAGGAGATACTGAAATAAAAAATTATATCAAAGTTAGTGAATCAAGACCTTTTGTTGTTAATGATAAGTCTTTTTTGATACCAAAAAAATCAGTGTTCAATCGAATTACTGGTGATAGTAATTTTGAATTGACTTTTGCTGAATTTTTGGAAAATTGTGATGATGTTATTTCTTTTGCAAAAAACTTTATGAATAAAGAAGCAAGCGCTTTGCGAATTGAATATAAAAATACTGAAGGATTAATAGCAATATACTATCCTGATTTTTTTGTTAAAATTAATGACAAAATAATTTATATTATTGAGACAAAAGGAAGAGAAGAAGAGGATGATAAAATAAAATTTGAAAGACTTCAGCTATGGTGTGAAGATGTAAATTCTCGACAAACTAGAGCTGTATATAAAGCATTGTATATAAAACAAGAAATTTGGGAAGAAAACAAAGCTAAAAATTTTGATGAAATTATAAGACTTTTTAGTAAATAAAAATATGATAACAAATATAATACTCGCAATATTAGTAGTCGGAGTTGTTTATTTAATTTTTAAGAAAGAAGATATAAATTTAAATGACGATGGAAAAATTATTGAAGAAAATGCTCGTTTAAAAGCAGAGGTAAGTCAAAAAGATAAAAACATTGGACAGATAGCAATGGAACTTCAATCAGAAAAAACTCAAAAAGATGAATTATCTGGTAAGAATAAACGAATGTTTGTTGAAATTACAAACTTAAAAGCTAAAAATACTAGCATACTAACTGAAAAGGAAGATTTAGTAAAAGAAGTCAGCAATTTTAAGGCCACGGAAGAAAGAAAAAACAAAGAATTTGATGACAAAATTCAAAAATTAGAAGAAGCAAAACTTGCTCTTGAGGACGAAAGGAAAAGGGTTAGAAGAGAAGATGAGGAAAAGATTCAAAGTGAAAAAGAAGAAAGGAATCGAATGTGGGCTGAGCACGAAGAAGTTGTAAAGGTTAAGTTAACAGAATTATGTAAAACCCCTCAATATGCCTTTCAATATTATGACAACAATAATTTACCAAATGGTTTTGGAGGGAAATTTAAACCTGATTTTTTGATTGAATTTCTTGAACAATATGTAATTTTTGATGCTAAAGTTTCGGAGTCTGATTTACAGGGTTATATCAATAATAATGTAAAATCAACTGTAGAAAAAATAAATAATAATCCAAATATTTATCCGATGGTATTTTTTATAGTACCAACCGATACAATAAAATCTTTAAAAAAGACCCATTTTTATGAACAAGGTTATAATTTTTTCGTTATTTCACCAGAAGCAATTGAAATTATTCTTGCTTCTTTAAAAAAAATTACTTCTTATGAATTAGCTGAACAATTAGATCCAAGGGATAGAGAGAATATTGTTAATTTAATAGCAGAATTTGATTATCATATAAACATGAGAAATGCTTTAGATATTTTAGCATCAGAAAGTGGTGTTTCTGTTTTGAAAAAAGCGGATTCACTTAGAAATGATATTAAGGAAGAAATTTTTCAAAAAAAGGGAAAAATGCGGTTACAACAATTTACTCCTACTGATATTAAAACTCTAATGGTTAGTACTGAAACTCAACGAGAAAAAATAGACGAGCTGGTCTCTCCTAAAGTAGCTATTTCTGAAGATACTTTAAAAAAAGTAAGACCTGTTTTAGGAAAAAAGAATAAAAAATAAATTTTATGGAAGAAAAAAAATACAAACTAAGCCCGTCAGATTTTGCTTACCTCTATGAAGAGTGTAAATGCTGTTATTATTTAAAAATAAAGCATGGTATACAACGACCATCCTTACCATTTCCAGCTGTATTTGGTGCCATAAATACTCGCATTCAAGGAACATTGATTGGAAAAAATCTTCAAGAACTTTCTCCGGACTTGCCGGAAGGATTAGTTGAAAGCCAAGAAAAATTTGTTGAGTCAAAAGTAATTCCGGGTACCAATTTATATATTAAGGGTAAATATGATCTTTTGGTTAAACAAGACGATGGAACTTATATAGTTGTTGATTTTAAAATAACTTCTCCGGATGATGACAAAATTATTAAATATCAAACACAGCTTCAAGCATATCATTATGCTTTTGAATTTTCAGAAAAAGGAGAATCTAAGGAAGTTTCAAAATTAGGTTTAATCGTTGTATATCCAGATCAAGTTAAATTTGCTAAAGGAGAAGCATTTTTAAGTTTTCCTCCGAAATGGCTTGAAATAGAAATTAAGAGAGATTCCTTTTTAAAATTTATGAAAGAGGTGAATTATCTACTTGAGGGCCCAACTCCTCCAGAAAATCCAAATTGTAAATGGTGTGAATATCGTCATTATGGAGAAAAGTATGCCCATTTGTTTGAAAATAAATAAATTTATTCCGTTGGGTATCCTGTGGTGTTTCCGGGACACTCAAATTCACCACATTTTTCTAGAGCATTTATTCTGGATTCCTTAGCACTTTCCCTATATATCCATGTTAATAAAATAAATCCAATCAATAAAATAATTACGATAGTACATCGATGAATTTTTTTATCTTTTTCATCTATTTCTTCACGAAGAGATTGAACTTTATCTTCTAAAATTTTTTTCATAAATTATTCTTGTTCATATTTATAATCTAATGGTATAGTCTCGTAATCTATATCTAGCTCTTCAATAATAATACCTTTCTTAGAACAAAATTCTTTAAAATCTGATGGAACAAAAAAACTTTCTGGATATATGTAAGAATTAGCTTGTTCTTCATAACATGTAATAATTTTTTTATTGTCCTGATACATATATAAAAAAAATACTACAAGAAAAAATAAAATAAATGGATATATTTCTTTCCATAATTTTTTATTTCTCTCAGATCTTTTTATGTTTTCTTCAAGTTTATTGAACATTGTTTTTTAATTATTAAGATCAGCGATTGAAATGGAAAATGAAATAAAAGGTTTTGGTTTTTTACTAAAATATAAGGAAATAGCATATCTACCGTCTTTTTCTTTTAAAAACCAACAATTAGTTTCTATATTAAAGTTTTGGTAAAGGATGTTTGCTTGACTGATGGACTCTGTAGAACTATTTGGTAATCCATATAGTTTAATAATATATCCTAATATTTCTTTAAACCTTCTTTTTAGTTGAATTCTTGGAAATAATCCGTTACAAAATAATTGCACTCTATAATTAGCTAGCCATGTCGAGGTTTTTATTTCACCTAACTCATTTTTTAATAAATTATCAATATTCACCGGTAAATAATCTAACTCAAGTTCTCCAAAAAAAATATTATTTTCATTAAATTTAAAAACAAAATTTTTTTGTCCGGGATATAAATCCCAACCCATGGCATATGACATACTGGCATATTGTTTACGGGTTTCCTCCGTTATGTTTTCTATAGAGTCTTTAAAATTAGAAGTTATTTTTTCTAATCCTTGAATTTCACCTATGTTTTCTATCCCATACTTAATAAGTGAAAAATATTTTGAATTATTTTCGTTTTTCATATTTTTATAGTTAATTTAATAATTGACAAACAAAAAGCCCATCACGGGTAGAGACCGAAATCTCTCATATTGGTTTCCCAATATGGCGTATGAAGCGACCCCATGACGGGTTTTTTATGCTTCATACGACTTATTCACCATGCCCTTATTACTAAAGGTTTAGGCTACTTGTTTATTTGGTTGTATTGATATTATGGCAAAAAACAGTAATATTAACAATATGCGTCTAGAAGAAATAGAAAATATCACAAAAAAAATAAGAGCTATTCCAATTGATTTAAAATCTGACCAAAATAGTCTGTCTACTTTTTTAGAAATAATGATTAATTACGGTTCTCAATTAGATTATTTGTTTTCTAGCTGGGATACAACAAACCCAATTTGGGAAATTCACGAAGACTTACTTTTTGCATATGAAAAATTTAAACTGCGTTGTGTTCACTCATTAATAAAATCAAAGTTTGGAATACAAAATAAAATTAAAAGTAAATACCCCTCACTTACTGAAGATGATGGGGTTACTGATTTATCTTTACCTCTTATTCATCCAGATCTTACAGATGGTAGAGTATTACTTAATAATAAAATAATTCGCGTGGGGGTAATATATGGAGAAGAAGACGTTACAAGACCAACCCCTGAAGGAATAAAGCAATTTAAACTAGCCCATGAATCCCTTAAGAAAAAAATAGAAGCGCTCTCTTTAATTTTACGAAATGAAATTAATATTAAAGAAATTAAATCAGAAAAATCAAAATTAAAATTTAAACATAAATTACCCGCCGGAACAATGTGGGAAAGTTTTTTGTTTGTTTTTGTAGATTCAGAAAATGTCCAAATTATTATTGGAAATAAAAATGAGATTTTGAATTTTAAAGAATTAGGGCTTGATAGTAAAAAAAATGGTAAACCTACTTTGCCTTGGATATTTTTTCATATTCTTGCTCAAAACAATGGGGAACTAAAACCAAATTCTAAAGATAAAAATGATTCATATAAAAAAGCAAAACAAGCACTCATTGCTACTTTAGAGAACTTCTTTTCAATAGATTTTGACCCATTTTTTCCTTATCATACTTCCCCTGAAAAAGTTGGTAATTCTTACAGAACTAAATTTAAAATATGTTGTGAAAATCAAGTTAATAATAAAGAAACAGAAGATGTAGAAAAATCGTTTTTTGATCAATGTATTGAATCTATTTGAGTGATATATAGAGTTAAAATACAAAACCTCCTTTTCAGGAGGTTTTTTTGGGCGAAATTTCGCCATTAGTCTATAAGAAAGGGTAAATTGCGCCTGCAAATACTCATGATTAAGGATTGAATCGCAGGCGCAGTTCAATCCTTAATCATGAGTATTTTATTTTATGACAGACAAAAATTTATACAAAAGAGAATATGTTGAATATATATATCAATTATTATCAAAAAATTTTTTTGATGATGGATCATGTACTTATTGTAAAAAGTTGATTTACTTTAAGAAATTTAAAAATAATTTAAGTTTAAAAGAATTTACCATCTCCGGTCTTTGTCAAAAGTGTCAAGATTTAACTTCTAAATAATTATGGAAACAGAAAACGAACAATTTAAAAAAAATTCATTACCTACTATATTGGAAGAGGCTTTGAGATATATTTCTATTGGTTTTTCTCCAATTCCTCTTGGACTAATTACAAAAAATTCTGATAATAAAAAAACAATTGAATATCCTATTAAATGGAAAGAATTTCAATACAAACAAGCTACACCAGAACAAATAAAAAAATGGGATTGTAAAAATCTTGGAATCGTTACTGGTGAAGTGTCTGGCGTTTTAGTTCTCGATGCTGATTCTTATAAAAAAAGTTTTGATTCCGAGCTTTTAAGATCTTTTAGATTACCAATAACACCCGTGCAACAAACAGCCAGTGGTGGCACTCAATATTTTTTTAAATTACCAAAAGGACTAATTATAAAAAATGATGTTTGTATTGGACATAAAGAATCTGGTATTGATATTCGTGCAAGTGGAGGAATGGTAATAGTTCCACCATCAAACACTCCATATGGAGAATATATTTGGCTTATAAGCCCTTTTGATACGCCATTGGCGGATATACCACAAAATTTACTAGAACTACTTAAAGATGATTCTGAAAATGAATATAAAACTAGAAAAACATTACCAGATCTTGTTGGGCTTAAAGAAGGAGAAGGTAGAAATAATGCAATGGCTTCATTTATTGGGAAATTATTAAACGCAACTCCGAAAGAGAATTGGGATAAGGAGGTTTGGGTTATGGCTCAAGAAGTAAATTTAACTTATAAACCGCCATTACAAAATAATGAACTCCGCAGTATATATGAATCTATAACAAAAATTGCAAACGAGAACATAAGTAAGCTAAGTATTGAAAATGAAAAAGAAACTGACCCTGAATCTTCTATAAAAAACAATTTAAGAAAAATTTTAAAAAAGAATCAACCTCAAGGTATATGGGAGATATCAGAGTATTTGATAAATCGTCATAATATAAAAACAATTGGTAATAGAGATAATACAAAAGACATTTACCTCTATAAGAATGGAGTATACAAAATTGATTATGGTTTAATAAAGGAAGAAATTGTGCACATAACTCAAGACCTAGTGAAAAGTACTTTTAGGGAAGAAGTTATAAAAATGATAAAAGAAAAAACTTACAAAGATAGAGAATGTTTTATTATTGATCGAAATCTCATTAACTTTAAAAATGGAATATACAATATTAAAAGCAAGGAACTTATCGTACATAAACCAGAATATTTATTTTTACATCAACTTCCAATAAATTACAATCCGAGTGCAGATTGTCCAAAATTAAAAGAATTCTTAAATCAAATACTTGATGAAGAGTCCGTAAAAGTAATTCAGGAATGGTTTGGGTATTGCTTATACAGAAGCTATTTTATTAAAAAAGCAATTATTTTACTTGGCGAAAGAGATACTGGTAAAACAACCTTATTAAAAATACTGACAAAATTTTTAGGGATAGAAAATATATCAAGTGTTAGTCTTCAAAAACTTAGTTCAGATAAATTTGCCATTTCAAACCTGTTTCAAAAACAAGCAAATATTTATGATGACCTATCTTTTAAAGACATAAATGACAACGGAATATTTAAAATGCTTACTGGTGGAGGTTCTGTAACTGGAGAAAGGAAGTTCGGAGACTTGTTTCCATTCAACAATTACGCAAAACTAACTTTTTCCTGTAATAAAATCCCAAACATTAAAGATACAAACGATGATGCGTATTTTAGCAGGTGGATCTTATTAAGGTTTGAATATAAATCTGATAATCCCGATAAGTTTTTATTTGAAAAAATAAGCACTGACATAGAAATGTCTGGGTTATTAAACTTTGTCTTAGAAGGACTTTATCGCATATTAGATACTCAAGATTTTAACTACAAGAAAACACCGGAAGAAATAAAATTAGAAATGACGATGTCTGCATCATCGTTGGCACAATTTGTTAATGATGAACTAGAGGTAGTGTCAGACCCTAACATTTTTATAACCAAGGATGATATATATCAAGAATTTATAAATTATGTCAAAAAACATTCTCTACCAGTCGCTTCCAAGGAAGCAATTGGTAAAAATCTTCATAGATTTATAACAGTTAATACTGGAAAGAAAAGTATTAAAAACGATGAAACTGGAAAGATGGAACAGGTAAATTCATGGCTGGGACTAAAGTTTAAGAATTTTAAATCTAAAAACAACGAAATACCTTCGGGGTAGGTAAGATATGCTAGTTAATTTTAACAATTATAATTATTTTTTGATTTTATATTTATTTAAGTAATCAATAACAACTATGATATCTAGTATAAATTTGGAAAACTAATAATCAAAACTATGAAAATAAACAAAAATAAAAACAAAATAAAAACTATTAAAAGCACGCAAGATAAGAATAAGAGCTCTTATGATAGCCTTAACCCCTTAATTTTAGCTAAACAGATTCTAATAAAAGGTGAATCAAGGCGAGAATTCGTTGATTTTGTTGAGCAATTACGCGTCTCGCTGGGTATAAACACACCAGTTGAAGCAGAAATATTCAAAAAATATATTTTTTCTTCGTGGAAATTGAGGAGAATGAGAGAAATGGAAAAAAATATTTTGAATAGTCAACAAATATTCCAAGAGAAAAAAGAATACGATTATTTTGGAGACGTTATCTCTAAAAAAACACCTTCCAAAAAAAGAAGGGTTAGGAATATAAGCATGATTTACATAAATGATGAGATACAGAAAGTATTAAATTTTCAGGACAAACTAGAAAAACAAACAACCAAAATTCTTAGACAACTAAGAGAAGAACAAAATTTAAATAAAATTGATTAATAATATTTGAAGATGATATAATGAATGAGCTACGTAAAAGTTTAATAAGTTATCAAAATTTTGAACCTAAAGAGGGGCAACGAAAGCTTTTACGTAGCAGTAAAGACTTAATTCGTTGTCCCTCTTTAGATTATAAATACGTTGTTTCTTCGGAGCTTGAGGTCGATCGAGCTTTTGATATTCTTTTTGAGGAGACAATGAAACTAAATGAAAAATAGTTATGGAAAAAAATAAATTAATTGCAGTTTATGGAAGAGTATCAACTTCAAACCAAGAAAATGAGGGGACTATCGAAACACAACTTTCTGCTGTAAATAAATTTACTATGGATAATGGTTTTATTATTGTTAAACAATATATTGATAATGGCTGGTCAGGTGATTCTTTGGCTCGTCCAGCTTTAGATCAACTTAGAATGGATGCTAAAAATAAAAACTGGGAATCAGTTTTGATTTATGATCCAGACAGATTAGCTCGGCGTGGAGCTTGGCAAGAAGTTGTAATAGAAGAGTTAAAGGAACTGGAGATAGATGTTCTTTTTGTTACTATTCCAAAACCCAAAACCGATGAAGACATTATCATGTATAAAATGAGAGGAGTTTTTACTGAGTATGAAAGAATGAAAATAAAAGAAAGATTTAGACTTGGTAAGGTTCGTAAAGCGAATGAAAATAATATTATTTTAACGGAAGCACCTTATGGTTATAATTTCATAGTAAAAAAAGGGAAGAGAGGGGATGTTGATTTTAAGCAAGGATACTTGGAGATAAATGAAAGAGAATCACAAATTGTTAAGAATATATTTTCTTGGGTAGACGAAGATGGTTTGAGATTGAGAGGCATAGTTAGAAAGCTTCAAAAATTAGGAGTACCTCCTCGCAAAAGTAAGCGTGGCGTTTGGAATACAAGTACGTTGAGTACTTTATTAAGAAATAAAACATATATCGGTGAGGGTCATTATGGAGCCTCGTACGCTACCGTACCAGTTAATCCTCTTAAGAAAGAAACTTACAAAAAGATTAAAAAAACCAGCAGACGAATGAAACCAGAAAGTGAATGGATTAAAATTACTACTCCTAAAATTATTGATGAAGATTTATTTTATAGAGTTGGAGAAAAGTTAAAATCTAATTTTATAATGTCAGAAAGAAATACTAAGAATGAATATCTTCTTACTGGTAAGATTTGGTGTAATTGTGGAAAGAGACGAGCTGGAGAAGGCCCACAACGAGGCAAACATCTTTATTACAGATGCACTGATCGAATTAAAAGTTTTCCTTTACAACCTACATGTAAAGAAAAAGCTTGGAATGCTAGAATTGTGGATCCGTTGGTATGGAAAAAGATTACAGAAATTATGAGTTCTCCTCAATTATTATCTAAACAAGTTGAGCGCTGGATCAGTAATCAAAATAAAGGGATTTGTACTTCGACTATAAATACTGAAGAAACAAAAAAGGAGATAATTAAACTTGAAGATCAGGAAGATCGATATACTAAAGCTTATGGTGCCGGCGTAATTACAATCGATCAATTAAAAGAATACATTACTCCTGTTAAGGAAAAGATATTATCTTTTAATAATCAAATAACCAACGCTCAATTAGAAAGCCAACAGGTTGATCAAAAAACATTTCCAGAGTTTAGTCAGTTAGAGATCTTTGCCAAAAAGGCTTCAGAGGCTCTTAATAACTTGAATTTTAACGCCAAAAAAGCCATAATCAGAGGTATTATAGATAAAGTGGTCGGAAACAAACAAGAATTACAAGTTTATGGAAGAATTCCAATAGAATCAAATATCAATGTCTTCTCTTTCAATCGGGATTGTGGGATTACCTAATGTTGGAAAATCCACACTCTTTAATGCATTAACAAAAAAATCTGTACCGGCGGAAAATTATCCATTCTGTACCATTGATCCATCAGTGGGCATTGTTCCCGTGCCTGATGAAAGATTACAAATCTTATCTCTATTTTCTAAGTCAGTAAAAACAATTCCGGCTATTATTGAATTCGTTGATATTGCAGGATTAGTTGCTGGTGCGTCAAAAGGAGAGGGACTTGGAAATAAATTTCTTTCTAATATTAGAGAAGTGGATGCAATTGCCCATGTGGTTCGTACATTTCAAGATGATTTAGTTATTCATGTTGCAAATAAAATTGATCCATTAAATGATATTGGTGTCATAAATTTAGAATTGATTTTATCTGATATGGAAGTTGTTTCTAAAAGAATTGCTAATTTGCAAAAAGATGTAAAAAAGAATGACAAGGAAGCGATTTTAGAAGAAGCCTTTTTAAAGAGAATTGAAAAAGCACTAGAAGAAGGAAAATTAGCAACTGAAGTTGATTTGACAGATGAAGAAAAATCTAAGATAAAATCTCTGAATCTTTTGAGTTTAAAACCAATGATTTATGTGATGAATGTTTCTGAGGCGACCGAAAATACTGAAATAGAAATTCCAAAAGAAGCAGATGGAAAAGAAGCAATTTTTGTAAAAATTGACCCAGTTTTTGAAAAAGGATTTGATGATTTGATAAAAAAAAGTTATGAGCTTTTAGGACTTGAGACTTACTTTACAACAGGAGAAGATGAGACTAGAGCTTGGACTATCAAAAAGGGAAGTACAGCACCAATTGCCGGTATGGCGATTCACACAGATTTTCGAGATAAATTTATTCGAGCTGAAGTGGTATATTGGAAAGATTTAATTGATTCAGGATCATATACAAATGCTCGATCTAAAGGATTAGTAAGAACAGAAGGGAAGGAATATGTGGTAAAAGATGGGGATGTAATTGAGTTTAAAATATAAAACCCCCTATAAAAATATAAGGGGTTTTAAAATATCAATATTGTTTTACCGGACATTAAAATAGCGGTAATACAATTTTGTAAGAGCTGGTTCGAACAAGTGATACATTTGTTTTACAATGGAATTTCCGTTGTCAGATAAATAAATTTTATCTTTCAGAACATCTTCGGCTGAAAAGGAGTGCATAGATTTTCTTTTCTTTGAATTTAAGATGTCAACAATAATTCCATATTTTCCAAACATATCAATACTTTCTTGTGTTAATCCAATAATAGATAAAAATTCTTGCTTATCAGTCTCACTGTAAACAGAAGAATATGAATTTTTATTTAACATCTTCTTTGTATCACTTTCAATAAAACCGAGTTTTGAAAGGAATCTTTCCGGGTCTTCCTCGGTTAATTTTCTCTTTTCTAAATCATGAAGAATTTCCATAATTATGAGAACAGCTTTGATTAGTGGGTGCCGTTGTCCCTGAAAGTTTAGGAATTTAGCATGTTTTATTAAATTATTACTTAACATTTCCTTGTTTTTTAAAATTACTCTAAAACAATTCTATAACATACTTACATAAATGTCAATACATATTAATTATTGTTTCCATCCAAATTTTTAAGGTGATATAATATAAACACTATGGAAAAACAAAAATTAAATGTAGGTTATTTCTTTTTATCAGCCGGAGTTTTAATTTCTCTTATTGTTTCAGTTACTTCATTTCTTAATCTTGCTTTTGAAGTTTTAAATAAACAATTTCCTGATGTTTTAAATGCGACCTATCAATATGGTTACAATACATCTCAATTTGAAGGAATTAGAATCTTCTTGGCAATGCTTATTATAGTATTTCCAACCTTTTTGATTCTTACTTACTTTTGGAAGAAAAATGAAAAGAATGGATTAGGAGAATATGACCAAATTCTTCATCGTTGGCTTTCTTATATAGTTATTTTTCTTTCCTCAATCATTATTTTGGTTGATTTAATTACTCTAGTCCAATATTTTGTTTCTGGAGGAATTACTATTCGATTTATTTTGAAAGTGCTGATAGCTTTAGCTACGGCCAAAATGATTCTTCTTTATTTCACTTCTGAACTTTGGGATCTTAAATTCTGGGGAATTAAATGGAGAAAATGTTTTAGAATATGTTCAACTTATTTCTCAATGATACTTGTCTTGGCACTTATTGTTTGGAGTTTTTGTGTGATTGGTAGTCCATTTAAACAAAGACAATTACAACTTGATGAAAAAAGGGTTCAAGATTTACAAAATATTCAAGGGCAAGTAATTAGTTATTGGCAACAGAAAGAAAAATTACCAGCAAGTATTGATGATCTTAAAAACCCACTTTCTGGATATTCTTTGCCTGTAGATCCAGAGTTTGAAAAAGGAAAAACTTATGAATATATTGTAACCGACAAAACAAGACTTAAATTTGAAGTTTGTGCTGATTTTTCACTACCTATGCCAAAAGGTTGGCAAGAATACCAAAATTATTACGACAAAGGAATTAGGCCAATGGCGGTTTCTGGAACAGCTGGAATTGATACCACCAATCCTGTAACAAATGAAATTTATCCCATCCCATATCCATCTGGAACAAATGATTCATGGGACCACCAAATTGGACGAACTTGTTTTGAAAGAACTATAGACAAAGATCTATACCCTCCTTATCCAAAAGTTTGGAAAAATCAATAAATAAAAAATACCACTCCGGTCTAGGTCGGAGCGGTATTTTAAAAGTTATAAACATATACGATGTTAAATTTTTAGTATAATTAAACTAGAAGAACTTTTAATACTAAAAAATTTGAGAAGGAAATCGAATAAGAAACTTATTGGATTTAATGAGTTTCAGATTAAAGCCGAAAATGGTGGAGTGCGTCTTGCTATTTTGAAATTAGAAAGCAGACTTCGGAAAGATGTTTTTAATAATTTCTCTATCGGAGAATTAGTTGATTTTTACTTAATGGACTTGGAAACAAGGACAAAAGAAGCAATTGTGCGTGCTATAAGTAAAAAACAAAAAACAGATTTTGCTACAATTCTTGTCAAAAATGGTCATTATGAAAGTGTAATGAATATTATTCTACCCATCTTATTAAAGAAGGATAGAGAATTTCTGCACTTTATATGTGAGAAAGAGATAAAATCTGAGACAAGGGATATTATTGTAAGGGAAATGTTTTCAGAAGCACAAAAGAGAGGAGGCTCAAATTATATTATAAAAATAAAAACGGCATGATTATGCCAAGTGTTAACCAAACCCCGTCTTTACGGGGTTTAAATTTTACTAATTAATTATTTTAAAAAACAAAAACCGCCAACTCTGGCGGTTTAAAAAATACTTTCATAAATCAGTTCCAAGGTTAAAATAATCAAAAAAGATAATCCCATAGTTTCTACATAATAGAAAATAAAATGGGGTATTAAAATTTTTGGAAATGAAAAGCTTAGAACAATCCCTAATATTAAAAGTATTAATATTGAGGTTGCGTATTTAACCCTATTTTTGTGAGTGAAGTCCAATATTTTTTTTATTACTCTCATACTGAAATATCTAATTTTTTCTAAATAAAATTTAATATATTACAGTTATTTTGTCAAGCTTAAAGAATTTATTTGAATATCATAAATTATCTATAAAAACAGGGTTATTTTTATGAATAATTTATGATAGAATATGAATATTATGAAAATCTACGACCATAAAAAAATAGAAAAGAAGTGGCAAAAAGAATGGGAAAAGAAAAAAATTTACCAAACTTCTGATGATATAAAAAAATCAAAATTTTATATTTTAGATATGTTTCCTTACCCATCAGGCGAAGGGCTTCATGTTGGGCATCCGCGTGGTTATATAGGAACAGATATTTATTCTCGTTATAAAAGAATGAAAGGTTGTAATGTACTTCATCCGATGGGATGGGATGCTTTTGGTTTACCAGCAGAACAATTTGCTATAAAAAATAAGATTCATCCAGAAGTTGCTGTTAAAAAAAATATAAAAAGATATAAAGAACAATTATCAATGATCGGTTTTGATTATGATTGGTCAAGAGAAATTAATACAACAGATCCGGAATATTATAAATGGACACAATGGTGTTTTTTAAAGTTTTACGAAAAAGGTTTAGCTTATGAATCTTCTGAACCAATAAACTGGTGTTCTGTGTGTAAAACTGGTTTAGCTAATGAAGACCTAGAGGGAAATACTTGTGAGCGTTGCGGGACTGTTGTTGAAAAAAGACCAATGCGTCAATGGGTTTTAAAGATTACAGATTATGCAGAAAGATTACTTGATGACTTAAATGATTTAAATTGGCCAGAATCAATAAAAATTTCTCAAAGAAATTGGATAGGGAAATCAGAAGGATCAGAAATTGATTTTAAAATAAAAAATAGTGAACTAAAAATAAAAGTATTTACAACAAGAGCAGATACTTTATTTGGTGCTACTTATTTGGTTTTAGCCCCGGAACATAAACTGATTGAAGACTTACGATCAGAAATAATAAATTTTAAAGAAGTTAAAAAATATATTCATGAATCAGAAAATAAATCAGAGATTGAAAGAATGTCAGAAGACAAAGCAAAGACGGGAATAAAATTAGAAGGAGTTTCGGCGGTCAATCCAGTAAACGGAGAAGAAATTCCAGTTTGGGTGGCTGATTATGTGTTGGGACATTACGGCACAGGAGCAATTATGGCAGTTCCAGCTCACGATGAAAGAGATTTTTCTTTTGCTCAAAAATATAACATTCCCATTAAAGAAGTTGTTGTTCCAGAAAGGATTGACAAAAGAAACCCACCTATTACAGGTAAAAATAAAATTGAAAGACAAAATGTTCAGGTTGTTGTTAGGAATCCTAAAGATGGAAAGATTCTTTATCTAAGGTCAGATAAACATAACTGGAATACATTTCCCATGGGAGGAATAGAAAAAGGTGAAGATGTTTTAGAAGCCGGAATAAGAGAAGTTTTAGAAGAAACAGGTTATAAAAATTTAACAAATGGAAAAATTTTAGGAGGGCAAGTTCGTGCGGAATATTTTGCAAGCCATAAAGATGAAAATCGTATATCTTATACGACCCTAGTTTCCTTCGATTTAATAGATGAAGAAAAAGAGGAAGTTTCAAAAAAAGAAAAAGATGAACATAAACCTCGCTGGGCAGACTTAAAAGATTTAACTACCACTTTTATGGTTCATGCAGAAATGGATATTTGGCTTGAAAAAATTGCTGGCAAAATTGGAACTTTTAAAGATGAGGGCGTTTTAATTAATTCTGGGAAATTTAATGGGATGGAAAGTGTTAAAGCTCAAAAAGAAATTACAGAATTTGTCGGAGGTAAAATTACTACAAAATATAAACTTCAAGATTGGACTTTTTCGCGACAACGATATTGGGGAGAACCGATTCCACTTATACATTGTGAAAAATGTGGAATTGTTCCTGTTCCTGAAAAAGATCTCCCAGTTTTATTACCAAAAGTAAAATCATATGAAGTTTCAGAAACAGGAGAGTCCCCACTTGCAAAAATTGAAAGTTTTGTGAATACAACTTGCCCAAAATGTGGAGGTGAGGCCAAAAGAGAAACAAATACTATGCCCCAATGGGCCGGTTCTTCATGGTATTATCTTCGCTATATTGATCCAGAAAATAAAAAAGTTTTTGTCGATAAAGATAAAGAAAAATATTTTTCCCCAGTTGATTTTTATGTTGGGGGGACTGAGCATGCGACAAGACATTTGATCTATGTTCGTTTTTGGCATAAAGTTCTTTTTGATTTAGGTTTTGTAAATTACAAAGAGCCATTTTTAAAATTAAAAAACCAAGGGTTAATAATTGCATCTGATGGAAGAAAAATGAGTAAGCGTTGGGGGAATGTGGTTAATCCAGATGAAATGGTAAAAACTTATGGTGCAGACACACTTCGGGTTTACGAAATGTTTATGGGGCCATTTGATCAAATGGTTGCATGGAACACAGAAAGTGTTATGGGAGCAAGAAGATTTATAGAAAAAATTTGGCGTTTACAAGAAAAAGTTTCTAAAGAAAAAAGTAATCCTGAAATAAAAAAACTTTTACATAAAACAATAAAAAAAGTAACTGATGATATTGAGAATATGAGCTATAACACAGCAATATCTTCAATGATGATTTTGGCGGGAGCAATGGAAAAAGAAGAAAAAATTAATGAAAATGATTATAAAAATTTACTACAGATTTTAGCGCCTTTTGCTCCATATATAACTGAAGAAATTTGGTTTGAATTAGGAAATAAGAAAAATATTCATTTAAGTGATTGGCCAGAACATGATAAAAATATAATTATTGATGATAAATTTATAATTGTTATCCAAATAAACGGAAAAGTTAGGACTGAAATTGAAATAAATGCAGACGAAACAGAAGAAGAAATAAAAAATAAAACTCTACAAAATGATATTGTAAAAAACTGGCTAAAACTTTCGCAAGGCGAAGGTTCGCCCGGCCAGAAAACTGGCTTAGGGACAGAAGATAAAGAAATAAAGAAATTTATTTATATCAAAAACAGATTAGTTAATATAGTGACAGGTTAGTTATAAAGTTCATAAAGTTCATAGAGTTATAGAGTTTATAAAGTATTAAGAGTGTAAATTTTTTATGAAATAAAAAATTTACACCAAGATTTTACTTGTGGGATGGTAAAAAAAATATTAAACATATTTAATAAAGAAACTAGTGGTATAAATGAGGCAGCTTTTTTACTTGGTCTTTTTGCTTTTGTTTCTCAACTGCTTGGATTATTTAGAGATAGGGCACTGGCTCATTATCTTGGACCATCAAAACCTCTTGATGTTTATTATGCAGCTTTTCGTGTTCCTGATTTTCTTTTTATTTCAATAGCTTCAATAGTTTCTATTACGGTTTTAATTCCCTTTTTGATAAATAAATTAAGTAAAGGAGAAGGTGAAGAAAAAAAAGAAGCAAAAAAATTCTTCAATGATATTTTTACGGCATTCTTTTTTGGGATGATTTTTATTTGTTTTATAGCCTTTCTTTTAATGCCTTATATTGCACCCTACATAGCTCCAGGTTTTGGCGCGTCAGAATTACATGATTTGGTCGTAGCCAGTAGAATAATGCTTTTGTCCCCAATTTTACTTGGCCTCTCTAACCTTTTTGGAACTATTACCCAAGTCAATAAAAAGTTCTTAATTTTCTCTCTCAGCCCTGTTTTTTACAACCTAGGTATAATTATCGGAATCTTCTTCTTCTACCCAATTTGGGGCGTTTATGGGCTTATAGTGGGGGTTGTTTTTGGTGCATTACTTCATTTACTTATTCAATTACCGATTGCCTTTAAACATGGTTTCCGGCCTAGTTTTTCTAGAAAAATAGACTGGGTTCAAATGAAGAAAGTTGTTCTAACTTCTTTTCCAAGAACCATTGCTTTGTCACTTTATAATATTTCTATAATTACAATTATTGCCTTCGCTTCAACTATTAAAGAGGGTTCAATTTCTATTTTTAATTTTGCTTTCAATCTTGAATCTGTGCCGGTTGGGATAATCGGGATAAGTTATTCTGTGGCAGCTTTTCCAACACTGGCAAAAACTTTCTCTCTTGGTGATAGGGAAAAATTTGTAAAACAAATTACAGCTTCACTTAAACAAATTATTTTTTGGTCACTACCAGTTGTATTTTTATTTGTAGTTTTGCGTGCGCAGATAGTCAGAGTGATTTTAGGGTCAGGATCTTTTACTTGGGATGATACAAGACTGACTGCAGCGTGTCTCGCAATTTTTTCTTTTTCTATTATTGCTCAAAATCTTTTGCAACTTTTCACAAGAGGGTATTATGCGGCAGGAAAAACAAAAAGACCACTTATCATTAATCTTATTTTTTATTTTTTAATTATTGCACTTTGTTATATTCTTCTTAGAGCATTTAATAATTTTCCATATTTTAAATATTTTATGGAATCTATTTTAAGGGTTGAAGATATAAAAGGAACAGCTTTACTTGTATTACCACTTGCTTATACTATTGGGACACTTCTAAATCTCACTGCTATGTGGATTTCATTTAAGAATGATTTTTTTAAAGAATTTTCTCTCTCAATTTCTAAAACATTTTTTCAAAGTTTTTCCGCATCTTTTATAATGGGTACAGTGGCTTATCAATTTCTTTCTGTTTTTGATAATGTTTTTGATATAAATAGATTTTGGGGAGTTTTATTACAAGGACTGTGTTCTGGACTTATTGGAATCATTGTGGGGGTAATAATGTTAAAACTTTTGAAAAATGAAGAACTAGAAAGTATAATCAAAACACTCAAAAGTAAGTTTTGGAAAACCAAAATTACAGTTTCACCACAAGATGATTTACAAGGAATTTCTGGTAATATATAGCGTTTGACAAAATTTCCATAAAGGTGTATTTTAAGGGCAGAAAAGATCCTAAAAATATATTATGGGAAAAGTTTACAAACAATGTAAAAATCGTCAGGAACTTATAGATCATCTTGGTATAGACGAAAAGACCTTTTTAAAAGGTAAAAAAAACGTTTTAAAGATGTTCCGTGGAATAAAAAACAAGAAGACTAAAATGTATATTGGTCGTGACACAAAAACAGTTGAGGAATTGATTATCTGTATTGATAATGAAGATTATAATGGAATCGATAATATCATGGCAGAAATTGAGGCTTGGCCTGAAAAATATGGAGAGACAAAGAATAACGACTAGGATTTTCCTAATATAAAAACCCGCCAGATGTGGCGGGTTTTGTTGTATTGACAAAAATGATTAATGATATAGACTCTGTTTAGAAAATAGTTCTTATTTAAATTTTGAATATATGAAGAATGTTTTTGTTGAAGACTACTCTAGTCGTCATAGCCTTGACGCAATGATTGTATTAACCAAAGTTTATAAAGATAAAGCAATTGTCTTTGGGGGATCATACCTGCCCGAAATAATAGGAAAATGGGATTTAATTTTTGTTAATGTCCATAAGATAGTTGATGAAAACAAACCATTTGATCTTGAAGAAGTTGCAACGATGTGTGGAAAAGAAGATTGCAAAAAGATTATTTTTTCATCAAACAAAGTGCTTCTTGATGAAATGCGGAATCGTTATGGTTCTAAAGATAATTTTTTCTTTCTTAATAATTCTGTTCTTATGTATGCATTCGGTGATGATAAAACTGCTATTGATCAACTTCTATCATTTTTGTTATAGATAATATTAACCCCGTTCCGGCCAAAGTCGGAACGGGGTTTGTTTTTTACTGGAATTTTAATGATTTTTTGGTAAGATGATTCTATGGCGAATTTAAGCAATATAAGAAATTTTAGTATTATAGCTCACATTGATCACGGTAAGTCAACTTTGGCTGACCGGATGTTAGAAATTACTCACACTATTGAAGCAAGAAAAATGCGAGATCAGGTGCTAGACAATATGGAACTTGAAAGAGAAAGAGGAATAACTATTAAAATGCAACCTGTCAGAATGGATTATGAGACAGGTGGGAAAAAATATATTTTAAATTTAATTGATACTCCGGGGCATATAGATTTCTCTTATGAGGTTTCGCGTGCCCTAAAGGCTGTAGAAGGCTCAATTCTTTTAATTGATGCAACTCAAGGGGTTCAAGCCCAAACATTAACCACGCTTAATATGGCTCGTGAGAGTGGTCTTGTGCTTATTCCTGTACTTTCTAAAGTTGATTCACCACTAGCTAGAATTGATGAAATAAAAATGGAAGTAGCTTTGCTTTTAGATATTGATCCAGACGAAATTTTGGAAGTTTCAGGAAAAACAGGCGAGGGAGTAGAGAATTTACTTAAAGCAATTATTGAAAAAATTCCCGAGCCCAAATTAATTCAAGAAATAAAAGATAGTAGTCAAGCACTAGTTTTTGATTTTAAATACGATAGCCATAGAGGAGTTATTGTTTATGTGCGTGTTTTTGCTGGTTCAATAAAAAAAGGGGACTCACTTTTGTTTTGTGTTTCAAGAGAAAAATTTATTTCTCTTGAAGTCGGTATATTTTCTCCTGAAGAAAATCCGAAAGACTCCATTGATGTCGGGGAGATTGGATATATTGTGACAGGAATCAAAAGACCAGGAATCGCTTCTGTTGGAGATACTATTACTCATAATAAAAAACCACTTAAAGCATTGCCGGGTTATATGAATCCAAAGCCGGTTGTTTGGGCATCAGTTTATCCTGAAGACTCAGATCAATTTCCTGATTTAAAACTCGCACTTTCAAGACTTCGTTTATCTGACTCAGCTTTTTCTTATGAGGAAGAATCATCTGGAACACTTGGAAAAGGTTTTCGTTGTGGATTTTTGGGAATGTTACATTTGGAAATAATCACAGAAAGATTAAGAAGGGAATTTAATCTGGAGTTGGTGGTAACCACGCCGTCTATTACATACAAGGTAATTTTAAAAAATGGAAAAGAGCAGATTGTTTATTCACCTCACTTTTTTCCAGAAGATGGACAAATAGTGAAAGTTTATGAGCCGTGGGTTTCAGTAAAAATTATTACTCCTCAAATATATTCAGGACAACTAATGCCGTTTCTTTTTGACCATGAAGCAGAAGTTCACACAACAGAAAATTTCGGAGATAATCGTTCGGCCATAAGTTTTGAAATGCCACTTCGTGAATTGATGAGAAACTTTTTTGATGATTTAAAAAGTCTGACTTCTGGTTATGGATCTATTTCTTATGAAATTGGAGAATATAGAGAGGCTGATGTTGTTAGACTAGATATCTTAGTAGCAGATGAGTCAATGTTGGCTTTTTGTAGAGTAGTTTCAAGAAGGAGAGTTGAAGAAGAAGCTCGAAGCCAAGTAGAAAAACTAAAAGGAATAATTCCGCGCCAGCAATTTGCTTTTAAAATCCAAGGGAAAGCATTAGGCAGAATTATTGCTTCTGAATCAGTTTCAGCCTTTAGAAAAGATGTTTTGATGCACGGAAGTAAGGTTGTGGGTGGTGGAGATGTTACTCGAAAGAAGAAACTTCTAGAAAAACAAAAAAGAGGAAAAGCTAAAATGAAAGAGCACGCAAGAGTGAACATTACGCAAGATGTATTTTTGAAAATGATGAGAAATAGTGGAAATGGGAAAAAATAGACTAGATATTTATTGCACAGCGTAAAGCATTACCATGCTGATAATAACTAGAATACAAACCACTGACCATATAATCTGAACTTTTTTCTGATGTTTTTTATTGAAAAGCATTATTTTTTAATAAGCCATATTTAGGCTATAATTAATTTCGTAACAAATTTATCCAGCACTAAATTATTAAATTGAACCTCAATAATTTATAAAACCACTATTTAGTGCTGGATAAACTATATCAAAAGATGGCTAATTTTCAAAGAAAAAACAAATATAAAAATGTTTTATATTCTAAAGTTTCCATAGTTATTTTAGGGTTACTTACTCTTTTTCTTTTAGTTGGCGTTATAAGTATGATAAGAAAGACAAGAGAAGCTTATATAAATAAAGAAGTTACAAAAGAAAAATTGGCTGAATTGAAAGATCAAAAAGGATTATTAGAAAATGAAACAGCTAAATTAAAAACTGAGGAAGGGGTTGAAGAAAGTATTAGGGAAAAATTTAGAGTGGTAAAAGATGGTGAAGGGTTAGTAGTTATTACAGATGAAAAACCAAAAAAAGAAGAAATAGATAGTAGTAGAAAAGATGGTGGTTTTTGGCAATTTATAAAAAATATATTCAATTGACATTCCAACATTCTGTAGAATGTTGGAATGTGAAATTGCGGGATTGGTTTAGTGGTAGAACGAGTCCTTCCCAAGGATTAGACACGAGTTCGATTCTCGTATCCCGCACAAATTTTAGATATTTTCCTTACTTTAAAAATTCATGTATAATAGTTTTGTTAATAATTAAAAAAGATGATCTACGCCGTTGGCGGGATAAAAAATTATATGAAAAAAGTCCAAATTTTTAGTACACCGTCCTGTGTATATTGTGTAGCAGCCAAAAATTTCTTTAAAGAAAATCATATCGAATATGAGGAATTTAATGTTGCAGAAGATATGGAAAAAAGAACAGAAATGATAAAAAGAAGCGGTCAAATGGGTGTTCCTGTAATTATTATAGAAAATGACATTGTAGTTGGATTCAATAAAGATAAAGTTGCTAATTTACTAGGATTATAAAAATTCCCCACTTTGGTGGGGTTTTTACATTGTGTTATATTAATTCTATTGTCCTCGTAGTTCAATGGACCCCAGCACTAAAATTTTAAATCGAATGTACTTAAAATTTAGTGCGGGGCGAGAAGTGATTATGTCATGATTTTTGTAATTAAATTCGGTTATATAAAAATAAAAGTATGTCCTCGTAGTTCAATGGATAGAACAGCTCCGTCCTAAGGAGTAGATATAGGTTCGATTCCTGTCGAGGACACAAATGTTGTTTGTGTTCGAGAAAGAATAAATTTATTTATTCTTGTGCAGGAATCGAAAGGATTTTCCATGTCGCAGATGGGAAAATCACCCGCGACAGTAGGGCGAGATTCCTGTCGAGGACACATTGGTATTTTCTGTTATTTTTGATAATATAAGCTATATGGATCCTGAAATAAAAGCTCTTTTTGAAGAGAACCTTAAGGTTAATAAAGAGAACAATGTAATACTTAAAAAAATGCGAAGGTCTCAAAAAAGATCAGATTATTTGAGACTTTTTTATTGGCTGGTAATTATCGGTATAACAGCGGGTGCTTTTTATTTTATAAATCCCTTTATTGGGAAAATTACTTCAATTCTTAGTAGTGGGACACAAATACAAGGTGCTCAAAATTTAAGTGGAAATTTATATGATTTGAATAAGATTAAGGATTTAATGAATCAAGTAAAAAAATAAAAGGGTTATCTTTTAACTTTATAACTTTATGAACTTTTAACTTATGTATATGCCCAAGTAGCTCAGTTGGTTAGAGCATTCGCCTGAAGAGCGAGGGGTCGGCAGTTCGAATCTGCCCTTGGGCACCAAATAAAAAAAACATCTTCTTTGAAATTTGAGCAGAAGAGATTAAAGAAATATAAATAATAAAAACCCCGCTCCGATTTTGGTCGGAGCGGGGTTTTTATTATACTGATTTTACTTTTAGATTTGTTTGTTTATTCTTGTCTATTTTCGGAAGTTTTATTATTAGAAGTCCGTGTTTTTCCATAGCCTCAGCATCTTCTGGTTCAATCTCTTGGGGAAGTAGGATTGATCGCGAGAATGATCCCCAATATAATTCTTTTACAAAATAATTGTCATCGTTTATTGTCCTATTTACCTCTCTCCTTCCTTTGAGGTTTACCATGTCTCTTGTGATGTTTATACTTAAATCTTCTGGTCTTACTCCTGCTACCATAGTTTGAATTACAATATCGGTTGGCGTCTGATATACATCAACAGAAAGTTGTCCGTCTTCCTCCTCTTCATTAAATTCCTCCTCGTCGAAATCACCTGTAGTTGATTTTACAGAAAGTTTTCTCTTTTTGCTGGTTTCTTCTTCAATCCCTCTTTCATCTTCTTCGTCTAATCTAACACCTCCGGTTAATCTTTCAAAAAATGATCTTTTTTTTGCCATCCCAATTAGAAATTAAAAACTTTTACTTAATATTATCTTAAATTTATAAAAGTAATTAATTGTGATTATGTTTTTAAATTTTCCCATCAGTATATTTTTAATGGGACACGTAAATTTTTTAACGAACCCTAATTCTTAAATCTGGATCCATTCTTCTTAGTTTTTCAAAAAGTAACATTATAATAATAGTAATGACCCACAAGAATGAGAAAATATTTATAAGATTCCCCTTGTTGTTATTCATTATAAAAAAATTAAAAATACTATGCAAGGAAATCGCAGCAATTATTCCACAAAATAAATAAATTCTTTTAACATAAACCTTTTTATAATAAAAAGCTAGTCCCAGTGATATTCCAATTAAGGCACTAGATGAAGAATGAAGTAGTGTTGCACCCAAAAATCTTAAGTTTCCTGTAATTAAACTAACTGTTGTTTCATTTAGAAGTATTGGTTTTATTAAAAACATTGTATTTTCAAGAGCAGCAAAACCAAGAGCGGCAGTTATAAAATATATAGGATAGTCCACTGGTTCATCAAGGGAACTACTCTTTAACGCGATTACAGCTACAGCTAAATATTTCATTATTTCTTCTAACATTGCCCAGATTACTGTTAAGTAATTTTTGTCAGTGATATTTGCGTTAGCCCATTTTTCAAGAGGTAAAACCAGTGCAACGGCAACCATCCCCAAAATAAAAGTAAGAAATAATAATCCTTTTGGTTCAGGTTCTTCTTTGTCTTGTTTTAACCAAAACCAAAGCCAAATCAAGGCCGGGATTGTTCCTGCAACCAATGCTATTATTAATATTTTTGGATTTTGCATAGATTAGGTTTTAGATAAGAATTTTCATTTTTTACTTTATAACCCCAGTAGTAGAGCAAAGCTCACTACGGGGCATGCTTTATAAACTTTATAACTTTCTACTTATTTGGGGCCAGGGTTCTACTATTAATAAATTTTTATTTTTTTCTGGTAATAATCCCCAAATTTCTTCCGTAATAAAAGGCATAAAGGGATGAAGACAAACTAAAATTTTATTAAGTGTGTGTAATAAAAACTGTCTCCTTGATAATTTTTCTTCTTCTGTTCCATTTTCAAATATTTTTTTACTATCTTCTAAAATTATATCTGCAAATTGGTGCCATGTATAATGGTAAATTTTTTCAGAAGCAATATAGAATTTATAGTCGTCCATATCTTTAGTTATATCAACTATTAAATCATGTCTTTCTTTTTGTAAATCTAAATCTTTTTCCGAATAATTTTCAAAATTTTTGTCATATTTTATTTCTTTTGTGTTATCTAAAACAAATCTTGTTATATTCCAAATTTTATTTGCAAAGTGTTTATATCCTTTTATTTCTTCTTCTGCTATTCTCATATCTATTCCAGGGCTTTTTGAAACAATAAGAGACATTCTAACAGCATCAGCTCCGTATTTTTCTATAACTTCAATAGGATTTATTCCATTGCCGAGTGATTTACTCATTTTCCTTCCTTGTTTATCTTTTACCATTCCATGGAGATAAACAGTGTTAAAAGGTTTTTCTCCTAAAATATATTCTGACATTAAAATCATTCTAGCTACCCAAAAGAAAAGTATGTCATACATTGTCTCTAGTACATTTGTTGGATGATAAGTTTTTAAATCTTCGGTTTTTTCCGGCCATCCCAAAGTTGAGAATGTCCAAAGACCAGATGAAAACCAAGTATCAAGTGTATCTTCATCTTGAATCCAGCCATCTTCTTTAGGTGCTTCTGTATTGCAATAAATTTCTTCACCCTTGTACCAAACAGGAATTCTGTGACCATACCAAATTTGTCTTGAAATACACCAATCACGCAGATTTTCAATCCAGTGAAAATAAGTTTTATCAAAATAATTAGGAATTAATTTGATTTCTTTATCACGAATTGGTTCCAACATTAATTCTTTAAGACTTTTGTCCCCGCGATTTTTAATTTTTTTATTAACATCAATAAACCATTGAAGTTTTGGCAATGGTTCAATTGTCCCACCAGTTCTATCCGCAACAGAAATGTTTTGTTCAATTTCTTCTTCTTTTTCTAATAACCCTTCTTTTTTTAACCACTCAACAATAATTTCTCTAGCCTCAGTAGTTTTTTTGCCTTTCAAATTTTCGTTATCAATCATCATTCGGGCTTTTTCATCAATAACTTGAATAATCGGTAAATTATTTTTTTGCGCCATTTCCCAGTCAATTACACTGTGAGCAGGGGTAACTCCAAGAGCGCCAGTTCCAAAACCTTTATCAACTTCATAGTCTGCAATTATTTTTATTTCTAATTTAACTCCGCAAAAATTATCTATAGTGTAAGTTTTACCAACAAATTCTTTGTAACGAGGATCGTCGGGGTGAACAGCAACAGCGGTATCACCAACCTTCGTTTCAGGCCTTGTTGTGGAAATTGAAATAGGGAAGTCTTTCGAATATTTAAAAGTATAAAATTTTGCTTTATTTGGTTTATGATCAACTTCATCATCAGAAACAACCGTTTGACCTTTGGGATCCCAGTTTACAATTCTAAGTCCTCTATAAATTAAACCGTCTTCATACATTTGTTTAAATGCTGTGCGAACGGCCAAGTTTCTTTTTTCATCAAATGTAAATGCTTCACGAGACCAATCCATAGAAGAGCCCATTTTTTTTAATTGACCGATTATAGTGTTATGACTTTCGTCTGCGAATTTTTCAACTCTTTTTAAAAATTCCTCTCTTCCTAAATCATATCTTGATTTATTTTCTTTTTTTAACAGTTCTTTTTCAACAACTGATTGAGTTGCAATAGCAGCATGGTCAGTTCCTGGAACCCATAAAGTTCTTTTACCCCTCATTCTATTATAACGGATCATTATATCTTCAATTGTAGTACCTAATGCGTGACCCATGTGTAAAATTCCAGTTACATTAGCTGGGGGAAATGAAATACAAAAAGATTCGGCGTTTTTTTCTGTAAAACCTTTTTCTATACAAATATCAGGATTAAAAAGCCCACTTTCTTCCCAAAGTTTATAAATACGAGACTCAGTTTCTTTTGGGTCATAAGGTTTTAAAAGTTTTTCATTTATATTATTTTCTAGTGCCATATATGGGTATAATATAACATTTTAAAGGGATTTTTGAAATAATTTTTGAAACTACACCCGCACACTTAGAATTAAGTGTGCGGGGTTGACAAAAAAACTAGGTTTGTTATACTGTATGCAGATTTGATGGTCGTTTTATTAAACTCTCTTTAAACAGTAGTTGGCTAGCGCAGGCCCATCCCGCGGAAACATTAGGGTGAGACTCCCTATAGAAAACGAGCTAGCCAATTGCTGATGGATTTTAATAAACACTTTAGTTTTTTAAATAATATAAATTTATAAAGATAGTAGTTGGTCACCATAGGCTGTGACAACTCAGGCATTGTTAGTTTGATTCTTAATAACTTTGCCAACATGGATTATCTGATGATCAGGGATCCAGTGTCTTTCAGACAAACAAAGGTTCATCTTTCATTTTTAAGAATCCGAAAGAAATCCACGATGGAATTCTTCTCGTCATTAAATTTGGATCTTTGTTTTTCTTTTTTAAATATATTTTCCAGACAAGGTTTTACCTTGAAAGGACTTTGTGGGAAGACCCACTGTTACTAAAAAGAAAAGCCTCCAGAATGGAAGGAGAAACGGCTTTTAGAGACACACACGCGAGTAATCGCGTGTTTTTGTTTTTATTGACAAAAACATTTAATATGATAAATTATCAAACAGATAAATAAGTTATTCACGTTAAATATTCTGTGTATGGAAAATTTCAAAACTCCCAAAATAAGTATTAATTTTATCCCATGGCTTTTGTTTGTGGGAATATGGACTGCATCACTCTTTATGAATGTATTTGTGTTTAGAACAGATACTTATCTGTATGTGAACGTAGTAGTTTCGATTCCCCTCACTATTTGGGGAATTGCGTTGTGGATAAAAGATCACAGAATGAAACATTATCGTTTGTCGTGATTTTTAAACATTAAATTATTAAAAACACCCTTTCATGGGTGTTTTTGTTTTTATTCCTCACAATTTTAATTTTTAAAATAGTGAGGGGTTTACAATTCCAAATTTCCCTGAGCTCTCAAGGTTTTTGAACTTACATTTTTAGATTTACTTCTAAAAAATCCGGCGATTGCTATCATTATAGAATTATCGGTTGATAGATCTTTGGCAGGGAAGTAGACTTTTAATTTTTTTGTATTTTTACAAACTTCTGTAAATGTTTCTCGAATTTTTTGATTAGCTGAAACTCCACCCCCAATAATTAAAGTTTTTGCTTTGTATTTTTCTACAGCACCCATAGTTTTTTTAATCAAAACTTCTACAACGGAATCTTCAAACTCTTTTGCAATGTCTTTTTTCATTTGGTCATTTTGCAAAATGTTTGAATGTTGTTTCTCAAGATTGCGAATTAAATAAAAAACTGCAGTTTTTAATCCGGAAAAAGAAAAATCAAAATCTTTGGAATTTATCATAGGTCGGGGGAGCTTAATCAAATCATTTTGTTTTCCGTTTTTTGCTAATTTTGAAATTTGTGGGCCACCAGGATAAGGAAGTCCAAGCATTCTAGCAACCTTGTCAAAAGCTTCACCAACTGCGTCGTCTCTCGTTTTTCCAATAACTTTATATTTTAACCAGTCTTTCATCAAAACAATTTCTGTATGCCCACCACTTATAAGTAGAGCCATAGCAGGGAATTGAACTTTATTAATTTTTTTATCATCAATTAAAGTAGAAACCATATGACCTTCCATATGATTTACTGGGATTAATTTTTTTTTCCAAACAAAAGATAAAGCTTTTGCAAAATTCAGTCCAACCCAAAGTGCTGGCTCAAGTCCTGGTCCATAAGTAACAGCAATTGCATCAATTTTTGGAATTTTGATTTTGGGAATAAGATTTAAAAATTTTTCTAATAGTTCTGGTTCTCTTTCTAATATTTTATTTATTTTGTCATTTTGCAAAATGTTTGAATGTTGTTTTCGAAGAACTAAAAGTCTTGCTTCTTTTAAGACTCTTTCTAAAATAGGTATGATATTTTTTGAGTGTTCTCTTTTTGCCATCATAGGAAAAACACCCCCATACTTTTCATGGATTTTAATTTGTGAAGCCACTTCATTCCCAAGAATTTTAAATTTTGCCTGCCCGCCAAAGCCTTGGCGACGGCGGGGATGTTTAATTGTCCCCGAAGCTTCTATTATACTTATTGCTGTTTCATCACATGATGTCTCGATACTTAAAATTTTCATAATTAAAATCTAACGTATTTTTAATAAAAATACTATATCTGTTGTGGCTAGAAATAATTTTGTCGCCGTCGCTCAAAAATTTTTCCAGCCCTGACTCGTCTGTTTTTTCTACTGAAAAAACATGACTCCGTCTCTCACAGCTAAAAAATTCAAAGTAGTTTGAATTTTTCTTTACGCTGTGAGCGGTAGAAGGATCGGACTTCTGACCTCTTCGATGTCAACGAAGCGCTCTACCACTGAGCTAACCGCTCCAAAATTAAACACAAACGCTCTACTTCACCCCGCCATGGCGGGGCAGGCTGAGCTAACCGCTCATATTTTATAAGATTACATTATTTTTTTTAAAAAACAAATTTGATGTATAATCAAAGTAGATGATCTTAAAAAGGATATAATTATGAAAAAGAGAGTTTACTTCATTGCTTTTGATAATCCTCTCGTCAAGGTTTGTACAAGTGGAGTTTTTCCTTTAGAAATAGTTGTAGATTTGACAAGACTTTATGATAATGGAGATTTAAAAAGAGAAATGAGATGGCAATTTTTTGGTGAATTAGAAGATGGTTCTTTTGATTTAATAATAATTAAAGAAGATATTTTTCAAGCTATTGAGGAGTTTTTTGCTTCTGAATTCAAAACTTTGATACTTTTTTTTAATAATAAATATTTGTCTTATTTTAAAGAAGTGACAAAAGAACAAGAAGAATATATATTACAGACGACAGAAATAATTTTTTGTGATGATGTTCTTAATCTAAACTTGGGGGAATATTTAAAAAAGAAAAAGATTCTCTGCACTCTTAATTTTGAAGGAGAAAGACTCAGTATTAATAGAATTTCTACTGAAGACATACCAAATTCTTTTTCAAAAAAATTTATTCCATTAAATTAAAAAAATCCGCCACAAGCGGATTTTTCTTATTCTTGATATTTTTATATTTTATGGTAATATTAAATCAGATGTTTTAAAAAGTTATTTTTATGGATACTCCAACGATAATTTCTTTATTACTTATTTTTATAATAATAAGTAGTCTTATTGTAAGAATTGTTGATGAAATATTTGGGAGAACAACCCTCATAGAAGGAGAGGTTTATTACAAAAAAGAGGAAACTTTTTCCTCGAGTATTAATGACGACAGTGGTTTACCCATTATTTGTCAAAATATGAAATCATTTTTCCTTTACTTGAAAGTAAAGGAAAAGAAGAGAAAAATTTCTGTTGATTTACAAGATTTTAATAAGGTTATAAATGGAACATATAAATTTTCCTTTAAAGAAGGGCTTGTCTCCAAAAAACTTTATTATCAAAAGATTCTCTTTAATGATTAATAAAAAGACATAAAGATGTTACCTAAAACCCCGCACAATGCGGGGTTTAACTTTGCGGAGGTGGGAGGATTTGAACCTCCGATCCACTTGCGCGGATTCCGCGTTTCGAGTGCGGTGCCTTCAACCACTCAGCCACACCTCCGTGAACTTTTCTACTATAACATTTTTGCTATTTTTATTAAAAATGTTATTATATTTTCTAGTTTTTAAAAATCAAAAATAAAATATTATTTGGCCCTATCGTCCCTGCCAGCCCTCACGATAGTTCGGGAGCAGGCTGGTAACGGTTAGGATATAAAAATTATGTATTTTGTGTATGTTTTAAAAAGCAAAATTGATAATAAACTTTATTATGGTTTTACTAATGATTTAGAAAGAAGAGTTAGAGAACATAATAATAAAGAAGTGAGAGCAACAAGGCCTAGAGTTCCTCTTGAATTGATTTACTTTGAAAATGTAGATAATATAGAAAAAGCAAGAAAAAGAGAAAAATATTTTAAAAGTGGTTTTGGAAGAAAATATATAAAAAACAAAATATTATTTGGCCCTATCGTCTAACGGTTAGGACATCGGCTTTTCAAGCCGGTAATCCGGGTTCGATTCCCGGTAGGGTCACAGCTTATTTTAACCTTATTATGTAAGGGGTATTTTTTGTTGACAAAAGATGGATAATTTGATATCTTGTGAATAGAAAAAGTTATTTTAAATGATGAAAGTATGGTAGTTTCAAGAAAAAGTTGGCATTTTAATTTAGTAAAACACAAAAGTTTTGTTTCGGAATCCAAGTGTGATAACAAAGATGCAACTAATTATATTGCAGAAGTAATATTAAGTCTCTGGCTTATCACAGTTTTTGGCTTAATGATTTTTACTACTTTAATTGGGATTGCTTCAGCTCAACCTGGTTCAGGTTTTGGAGCTTTTATTATAGAATACAAAAAAATCGTAGTGATTATTTTTGCTATTTTTATAACCCTTCCTATTTGGAGTTGTATTTTTTTAATAATAATTGAACCCCTTACGAAAAAGTCTTGGAGAAGATTAAGAATTACAGGAAGAACATGGGATGAATATTTTACAAATCTTAGAAGCTTAAGAAATGTAAAAACTCCCGAAAAAGAAGCGGAGTCTTTTAAATCTGAATCTTCCATTGTTCCTACTAATTAAAAACATCATTATTTCCCAACCCCCAGAAATGGGGGTTTTGGTTTTCCTTAGAGATGTTGTCAAATAGTTTTAATTATGCTAATTTTAAGGCAGAAAAGTTGTTTAAAATTAGTAAAAATGCAAAAGATCATCAATAAAATAGAGGGTCTTTTTAAGATACCTTTTTGGCATGTCATTTTATTTTCTTTATTATTTTTAACTATTGCGTTAAATTCAGTTCTTGGAGTTATAAAAGCTGAAACAATAACAGAGAAATTTTTTCAAGGATTTTATTATATTCACAATATTGATTATCCCAGAATTCTTATTCAATGTGTGGTTGTGCCTTTTATTTTCTTTTCTCTTGTTTGGATTATTTTAAAAAAAATTAATAATAAACAGACAAAAGAAAATGATTATTTAATGGTTCTTTTCCAGCTTTATATTTATAATCTATTAGCAGGAGCAATAACTATGCTGATACTAGCTTTCGTACATTAAATTTTTTAAAAAGAAAATTAATTTTTGTTTTAAAACCCCCCATTTCTGGGGGTTTTAGTTTTTCATGTATAAGAGATTGAGTAATTTTTCCCCATATATACAAAATTACACCCTGTGATATTATTTACATTATGTTTAGAATAATCGCCTATATCTTATTTTTTCCGCTGATGTTTCTCCATGCTGGTCTTGGATGGGTGGTTGAACAACTTTCTGAACACATAGATTAAATATTTGAAATTAAAAAATCCCCTTCTGTTTACACCGAAGGGGATTTTTTTAAAGTTTATTTATTATGAAGATAAATATAAATATTTTCTAGTGCCTTTATTGCATCTCCAGCAGCAATCATGTTTTGGTGATATATTCCATCAGAACAATCTCCAGCTGCCCAAATTCCTGGGACAGAGGCCGTTTGAGTTTTAGGGTCAACTATGATTTTTCCATAGGCATCAAGGATTACTAAATCTTTTACAAAATCGGTATTTGCAATTTGTCCGATTTCAACAAATATTCCTGTGGTATTTATTTCGTGGTTTTCTCCCGTCTTTAAATCTTTGTAAACCAAACTTTTTACGAAATCGTCACCTTTAACCTCAACTGTCTCTGCACTTGTTATGGTTTTAGCTTTTGGATTATTTAAAACTTTTTCAACTGTAATTTTATCTGCTTTAAAATCTGGGCTATGGTGAATAATTGTTACGCTTTTTGAGTAAGCTAAGAGTTGAGCAGCTGATTCAAAACCAGCATTACCTCCACCAATTACAACAACATCTTGATCTGAAAACATTGGACCATCACAAGTAGCACAATAGGTGAGTCCTTTGTGTTCAAATTTGTCGGCTCCAGGGACTTCTAATTTTCTTCGTCCACTGCCGGTTACTACAAGAATAGCTTTTGCTTCATAAACATTTTTTCCATCAGTTTCAATGGAAAAATTTTCTCCGCTCTTTTTAATAGATAAAACTTTTTCTCCTTCCTTTATCTCTAAAACATCACTTTTGTATGCCTCAACATGTTTTTTAAAATTTTCAGCTAAATCAGTCCCGCTTATAGAAATATTTCCTGTCCAATTTTGAATATTAGGAGAAACAATAGATTGTCCTCCGAAATCAGGAGTAATAAGGATAGTTTTTATTTTTTTTCTGGCTGCGTAAACCGAAGCAGAAGCTCCAGCTGGACCGCCACCGATTATTGCAAGTTCGTATAACATAAATTTTATTCTATCAAAAAACACACAAAAACAAAACACCCAGATTTGGGTGTTTTGTTTTTGTGTGTTTTTACTTTTTTCTTCTTAAAAAAGCGGGGACAGCGTTCCAATCATCTTGGTCGTCTTCAACTATTTCTGCCTCATCTTCTATTTTTATTTCGATTTTTTTAGGAAATTCAGGTGTTTCTGGTAGGGAATTATGAATTTCCTTTTTTTCTTCTCTCGTAATACTAGTAGGAGATTGATATTGTTGGAATAGAGTTTTTTTAGGTAATTCATCTGGAGTAAATCCAAACCCAGTAGCAATAACTGTAACTTTAACTTCACCCTTTTTTAGTCTATCATCTTTTATTGTTCCAAAAATAACTTTTGCATCTTTGTCGATTGATTCTGTAATAATTTTTGCGATATCCTGAATTTCGTGAATTGTTAAATCTTCACCACCAGAAATGGCAAATAAAACTCCTTTCGCACCGTTTATGGATATTTCAAGCAGGGGAGAATTAATTGCTTGTAAGGCAGCCTTTTCAGCTCTATTTTCTCCTGCTCCATAACCAATTCCCATTAAAGCAGATCCAGCATTAGACATAATTGCTTTTATATCAGCGAAGTCAACATTGATTATTCCCGGCATAGTTATCAAATCAGAAATTCCTTCAACTGCTTGTTTTAAAATTTCATCACACATTGCGAAAGCATCACCGAAACTTGTTTGTTTGTCTGCAACAGAAAGAAGTCTGTCATTTGGTATAACAATAATAGCATCAACTTCATTTCGTAATTCATCTAATCCTTGTTCAGCTAGTTTCATTCTTTGTGATCCCTCAAAAAAGAATGGTTTTGTGATTACTGCAACAGTTAGAATTCCTTGTTCTTTGGCTAATTTTGCCACAACAGGAGTAGCACCAGTTCCAGTACCTCCACCCATACCACAAGTTATAAAAACCATATCTGCACCTTTTACTGCATCTTGAATTTCAGCTTTGGTTTCTTCCGCTGCCTTTTTTCCTGTTTCTGGATTCATTCCAGTACCAAGACCTTTTGTTAGGTTTTTTCCTATGTGAATTTTTTTATCTGCAAGAGAGTGATGTAAGTCTTGAGTGTCAGTATTCATTACAATGAATTCAACACCTTTAACTTTTGCGCTGACCATGTGGTTTGTAGCATTCTTTCCTGAACCTCCAACACCAATAACCTTGATTCGTGCAAATGATTCTATTTCTGGATTTACTTTAGGCATAATGTTTTAGCTTTAGAGCTAAAAAGCTTGGGAGCTTTAAAGCTTCTTTATAATAAATAATACACAATCATAATAACAGAAACAAAAAAAAAGAAAACCCCCGAAAAAGGGGGTTAAATAGGGGAGTTTTTAGCTAGGTTTTTAGACAAAAAAATCAAAACCCCGCGAATGCGGGGTTTTTGTCAAATGTGGTTAATCTTATTTAGTCAGATATTCTATACAGACTATTTGAAACTTTTCTGTATCTTCCGACAGGTGAACTTCCGAATTCACTGAAAAAATCTGAGGGCAAAATCCACATAAATATGTCGTGATCTTTTTCTCCGATTTTTACGACACACAACATCTCTTTGGTCTTTGAATTAGGATCTTCTTTTGTTTTAAGATGATACTTGATCCTTAAAAAAATATTATCGTTAATGTCAGAGACCAAATAATATTCTTTTTTTCTTTCCCAAAATGATCCCCCAATGGCAGCACTAAAAATGCCCAATATGCAAATAACTAACATTACATCTCTGTTGATTGTTATCAATTCGCAAAGATAACAGTAAATAAAAATTATAATCAATAAGGCCACTAAAAGAAGGACTAATCCTACTTTCTTTTCTTTTGTTAATTTCATAGAACTCATATTAAAAATTTTCTGCCTTAGTTATATCAGATTATTAAAATTTGTCAATCCGACACACCAAGTAAACTAAGTGTGTGAATAATAAATAAAAAACACCTCTTTTAAAGGTATTTTCACTAGAACCTAACCCCTAGAAACTACAACCTAATTTATGGCATCAATTGTTGAAAAATCGAGTTGAAGAATTTTTTTGTTTTTCTTATAACTTCATTTGCGCCACCACCAGAAATTTCTTTATCAGAAATATCTCCACCCTCAGCAACACATAATCCATAAGCAACAAACCAAGAAGTGTCTTTGAGTTTATTTTTTGAATAACCATCTTCAACACCACCAATTCTTGAAGGAAGTTTTAACATACTCTTTGAGAGTTCTTCAATTGTTGAAATATGTGAACCTCCACCCGTGATAATAATTCCAGCTGGCAAGAGCCCATTTCTTTTTAGCTTCTTTAAATGAATTTCTACTAATTCAAATATATCTGACAAACGAGCGTCTATTATTTCGGTAAGTTTTTTTCTAGGGAAATCACCAATAATACTTCCAATTTTTAAACTCTCAGCTTCTTCAAGAGGAATTTTAAAACCAAGAGCAATGTCGTTTGTTATTTGAGTTGATCCTACATTAAAAACATAGAGAGAAATTAAATTATTATTTTCAAAAACAGCCAAGGAGACAGTCTCAGCTCCTATGTCTATCAAGGCACAACCAGCTGTTTTTTGTCTTTCACTTAAAACAACAGCACTAGAGGCAAGAGGGGATGCGATTATGTCTCCGACTTCAACTCCCGCTTCTCTGACAGCTAAAATAAGATTTTCTAAGTGTTGTTCAAGACATGTTACAAAAAGTGTTTTAACTTCAAGTTTTAAACCTTTCATTCCTTCAGGCTTTCCGAGAATTTCTTTTCCGTCCAATTTATATTCAATAGGAATGTTGTGGATTATTTTTTTATTTGGAATTTTAAGATTTTCTTCGCTTAGATTTATAGCTTTTATAATATCAAGAGTAGTAACTTCGTCATTAGCTTTCGATATAACTGCATCCCCAGTACTTGTTTCAGAACTTAAGCTTATTCCGCCTATGGAAACAACAGCCCTCTTAATCTTTATTCCTGAATTTTTCTCCGCTTCGTTAACAGCTTTTTTTATACCTTTTGAAGCTTCAGTATGATTTGTAACATAACCATGGCGAAGACCTCTCGATGGGCTTATTCCCGTGCCAATTACTTTCGGTACAGATTCATTTTTTAGATATTCACAAACAACAACTCTTGTTGAGTATGTTCCAACATCTATTCCAACTGATATTTTTCTTATCATGACTGATTTTCTTATGAGTGGAACGATTTAGAAAATCGTCACCCAGCACATAAATTTATTTGTTGTTATTTAATTTTATAATACCACTAAAATGATTTAGACTCTTGTACATAAATTTCATATAGTACATAAATTTATGTGCTGGGTTAAGAAAAATATATTTCGCTTCGCTTCATTATTTTTCTAAACTTTAAGAATTTTTCCAAATTTTTCTTCCTCACTTTCCATTTTACTACTATGTTTGAATCCTTTCAAATGCAGTAAACCGTGGATAAGTAAAAATTGAAGAAAATTTGTCGAAGTGCGGTTGAAATCTTTTGCTTGCCTTTTGACTTCTTGCATACAAAAAATAATTTCCCCGTCTTTTTTTGAAAGAGGGAAGCTTAATATATCTGTTGGTTCATTTTTTTTACAATAAGTTTTGTTTAATTCACAAATCACTTTTGGAGACACGAAAGCAACACTTAATTCATATTCTTTCCCTAAAATAGTGTCTTTAAATTTAGAAAAAGACAAGCGTGGTAGCTTGCCTTTTGTCGTATTTTTTATAAAAACCTTTTTTTGATTTTTGGGGTTGGTCATTTATGTTTAAGCGATTTTTCCCATTTTTCTCAATTTTTCATTCACCTTTCTTTTTGCTAGTCTCTTTAATGCGCCCTTTTTGAGTGTAAGTTTTGATTCAGCTCTTTCATTGTATCTTTTTGATCTAGCCTTTTGTAAAACTTGGGATTCTTGAACACGCTTTGAGAATCTTCTAATAAGACTCGCATTGTTTTCATTTTGGTTTTTCTTTACTTCAATGTTTATGTTTTTCATACAAGGGAAATCTTATCATGAAATATGAAAATAGGCAACAAAAAGGGCTACATCGTAGCCCTTTAATCTTATTAAGGATTTTTTACACCTTTGCGAAAGTCTTGCTTTCGCAAAGGTAGTAGGTGATATAAAAACACGGATGGCCTTAATAGAAGTTTGCGAAAGCAAGACTTTCGCAGACTTTAAATTTTAATATATTGATATAAAAATAGAAAAAAGACTGCAATGCAGTCTTTTTCAATGAACCGACAGAAAGCTATCTTTTAAGTGATTTAATAAAATCATTAAGTGATATCAGTGTGTCAATTGTGGTAGCACAACCCAGATTTTCTGTTAAATTTTTAACCTTCTTTTGCCCCTTTTCTGCTTCTTGGGGAGAAAATGGACCAATAACTATTATTTTGCCGTTTGGCATGGAGAACAAAAGAACTTTGTTTTTCATAAGATATGAATTTAAAAAATCTAAATACATTGTATCACATAGAATATATTTGTCAATATTAAAGAAAAGGACCGACCTTTATACAAAGGTCGGCCCTCTGTATTCTTCTAAAGAATATCTTCCGGATCCACTTGAATACTAAAAGCAGGGGGTAGGGAATTTAATTTTTCCCATAAATTTTCATCAAAATTGCCTTTTCTTAATGATTCAAGAGTCCAAAGGTTTCTGTCTATTTTTATAACCATATTTATAATGTGAAGTCCTTTAATTTTAGCGACGAAAGCGTGAAAGATGTCTGGTTTATATTCTTCAAACATTTCTTTCAAAATAATTTTTTCCTTTTCAACAGCTTCCTTTTTTCCGCGATAACTAACTTTTATAATTGTTTTAAATGGTGGATAACCAAACTTTTGTCTTTCTTCGATTTCGTCTCTGTAAACTTGGCTTAAATTTCCACTCATAATGTGTCTCAATATTTTTTCATCAGCATTTCTGGTTTGGATCAATAGTTTTTTGTCAGTATGAAGAATCAAAGATGAGACAAGATTTAATATTTTTTCATTCATTTTAAAATTAGGAATACTAAAAAGAGAATCAAAAGAAATGATGGCTGTGTAATCGATTTCATTTAAATAAAATAAAGCCATTTCTGTACCAACCAAAACTCCACCTTTAGTTTTATAAAACTGATCAATTATTTTTTCCGCCTGTAAACTTGTTTTAGCCTTTTCTTTATCCAAGCGAAAGGCTTTTATACTCTTAAATTTCTTTTTTATTTCCTCAAAGACGAGCTCAGTTCCAATTCCAAGTGGTGTCATATTCCAACTTCCGCAATTTACACAGCTAGTATCAGAAGCTTTTTGTTTTTTACATTTATTGCAATAAAATATTCGTCCATTTTTTTCTGTATTTTTAAGAACAAGTGGAGTTTGGCAAAAATCACAAAAAAGAGGATTACTGCAATCATGGCAGACTGTTATTGGGGCTAAACCCTTTCTTAAAGTGAATAAGAATATTTTTTTATTTTCTTTTATTGATTTTGAGATTAAGTCTATAACTTCATTGCTTAAAATAGAAAATTTAGTATCCTCATCTTTTTTCATATCAATAATTTCTAAATCTGAATTTTGGGGAACTCTAAAAGAAATAGGAGAAATTTCATTAAATTCAAAATTATCATGTCTCCAAATAGTTTCCATTCTAAGAAATGTATCAGCAAGTATTAATTTTACTTTTAGTTTGTAAGATAAAAATTCTACAAAAGTTCGTGTGTCTATAAATGGTCGTGTCAGTGATTTGTGAGAAGGGGAACTTTCTCGCTCTAGAACAATAGCCCCGATATCATTTCTTGGAATAAATAAGAATTGACTAGTAGCGATAATGAGTACAGGATGATCTTCTTTGATAACTTTATTATATTTTTCTAGAAGTTTTTTATCTGGAACATCACTATGAAATACATAAACATAATTTTCTATTCCTTTCTGAATATTTTCGGCAAAAAATTCGATATCACTAATCGTTGGTAAACATAAAAATACAGAAGTTTTTTTAGCGAATGATTCACGGATAAAAGTTTTATAAAAAGAAATACGATCTTCAAGAGGAGCTTGGAAAATTAATTTTTCTTGCTTTAAAATAGCCCTATCCCTTTGTATTTCTTTATATTCGAGTTTTTGGAGTTTGTCATAATTTTTTAAATAAATCGCCGGAAGAAAAGAGTTTATTATTTGACCAGTTTGTCCAATAAAATATTTTTTTGTTTCTTCGCAGGCTTTAAAAAATTCTGGTAAGAAAAAAGATGGGCCAATAATTTTTTCAATTTTCTTTAAATTATATGTTGCGGTTTTAACTTCAGATTTTGATTTACTAGCATCTTCAACAGAAACAACCAATGCATTAACTAATTTATTGCGAATTTTAATAGATACGATCATACCCACCTCTATTTCTAGAGCACTGAAATATGTGAGGGTTTCTTTTTGAATTCCCTTTGTGAGAGGTGTGATTGTGACGATTTTCATCCCGTTAGAAATAGGAAATGCCTAAACAAGTAGCTGTTTTGGCATTTCCAAAGTTTATTAATGGTTCTGTTAAATTTATTGATTTCATTTTAATTTTAATGTTTATATAAATATATCAACTGATTGATTTCTAACGGGATTCATTATTTATAGATTAGCATAATAAAAAGAAGCTTTTTACTTGACTTTTAGGTTTATTGTGATAGAATCTGGTCAGAGTTATTTTAAAAGTCTGTATATGAAAATATCAAAACAAATTTTGGTTTCAATTGCCCAAATCTTTATGATCTCAGGATACTGGTTGGGTATTATGAGTATTAAAATTGGTAAATTTTTTGCCAAGCAATGGGATAAGTGGATAAAGATTACTCTAATTTTTACTTCAGCCATTGTGTGTATCCTTACTCCTCTATCTTTTTTTATAGAGGGGTTAGATCATCTATTCATACTTATTGAAAAAGGAGAAATGGACATGGGTATTTATGTTAATGCAAGAGTATTTTTACTTGTTGCTGTTTTTTTAATTTTTACACTTTTATCTTTCCGTAGAGAATACGGGAAACTAATTTTGTTTTTCTTTGCGTCAATGTTTGTTAGTCTTCTTTTGGGGTTTATCTTAATAAACCTTTTTGAGATTAAAGATATTTTCACATTTTGGAAATTTGGTTTTCTAATATTTTCGACGTTTGGGATGATTATCCCTACGATATGTGAAGCAAAAAGAGCGAATATAAGATGAAAGACTTTTTTACAGAAAACCCGCCATACGGCGGGTTTTGTTATATCATTTTTAACCAACATTTTAACCAACAAAAGAACATAGAATATAAATTTTCTACCGTTCCCATTTCATAACAGACTGCAATGAATGGGTTTTCTTCCCAGCAGTCATCCATGGATACAAACCGCAAAAATTTTGCGTGATCACTCTTTTTTTCACCCTCTTTCATTCTGTTTCTGTCGAAGAAATTTACACAAGGAAAAGAATCTCCCCTGAATGTATTCTTAATAGAATAATTCATTGTGATAATTTTTTTATCAGGAGTTGTTTTTTGATCACAGAAAATTAGAAATTCTAACAAATTAAGATTTCTGTATCCCTTCTTAAATATTCTTTGATTAATCAGGGGTGGTTTTTCTCTATACTTAGCAACTTCTTTAAAAGGGATTAATTCTACCAGCAAAAACTTCTTTGCCGATAGTTTTTTCCATTTTTGTTCATTTTCAAAACCTGAAGGAATGTGTCCATTGTTTATTTTTTCAATGAGTTCTATAACCCCCATTTTTTTTGTGGTAAACATTATAAAATCTTCTGTCCTTTCTTTTGTTTTTATTACTAGAAGTCTTTTGTAATAAAAATAACCAGCCGTAATAGTCCAAGTTAAAGTAATTGCTATAAGTATTATTAGTACATTCATGGTTTTTAAGATCTTTTTATTTTCTGCCTCAATTATACATTTTTAAAATAAAAAACAAGTCAAAAGGCCGTTTGGTTTGTACGTTTTCTTTTGGATTTTTTATGGTATAATCGCTTTGATAAAACTATTAAATTTATGGGAATTTTTGTTAAAAAACTAGGAATAGATTTAGGCACTGCAAACACCCTCGTTTTCGTTCCGGGAAAGGGGATAATTTTAAACGAACCATCCGTGGTGGCTGTTTCAGAACAAGATAATAAAATTTTGGCTATTGGAGTTGAAGCAAAAGAAATGATTGGAAAAACCCCCGACAGTATTATTGCTTATCGTCCAATGAAAGATGGAGTGATTGCAGATTATAGAGTTACAGAAGCGATGCTTCGATATTTTATAAACAAAGCGCTCGGCTCATTTAACATTTTTAGACCAGATGTAATGATTTCAGTTCCAGCTGGAGTTACTTCAACAGAAAGAAGAGCGGTTGTGGAGGCAGCAATTAAAGCTGGAGCAAAGAATGCTTATGTCGTTAAAGAACCAATTTTGGCAGCAATCGGTGCGGGTATTCCAATTCATGAATCAAAAGGCCACATGGTGGTAGATATTGGTGGTGGAACAACAGATGTTGCAGTGATTTCATTGGGAGGAATTGTAGCTTGTACTTCTGTTAAGTGTGCTGGAAATAAAGTTGATCAAGCTATCGCGGATTATATAAAGAAAAATTTCAACTTAGCAATTGGAGACAAAACTGCCGAAGAAGTAAAAATAAAAATTGGTGCCGCTATTCCACTTGAAGAAGAACTTGCACTAACTATAAAAGGTAGAGATTTTATTCATGGTCTTCCAAGGTCTGCCAGAATCACAACTAACGAAATTGTTAAGGCTATTAATCAAGAACTTAATCAAATGATAAAAGCCATAAAAGATGTGTTACAAGAAACTCCACCCGAACTCGCATCAGACATTATTGATCACGGAATAATCATGACAGGTGGTTCATCTCAAATAAGGAATCTATGTGATCTTGTTTATAGAAAAACGGGGGTTAAGGCATATCTTGCTGAAGACCCGTTATATTGTGTAGTAAAGGGAACAGGTATTGCCTTAAATCACCTAGATGTTTACAAAAAAACAATAATAAGTAAAAAATAATCTATTCTACAATTCTATAGAATTATAGAATAGATTTGAAATTTTAAATGCAATTAAATTTAGAAGAAAATAATCTTCATCATGCTTATCTTATAGAAGGGGATAAGAATTCTATTATTCCACTTATTTTTGATTTTATAAAAAGTATGGGAATTGAAACAGAAGGAAATGGAGATATTTGGTATCAAGAAATAAAAACTTTAAACATAGAAGGTAGTCACCAAATAAAAGCAAGACAAATAGAAAGAGGTTTGATGGGTGGTAAAAAGTTTTTTATTTTTGCTATTGATTTTTTTACCAGAGATGCAGAACAAGCATTACTAAAGGTTTTTGAGGAACCAGCAGAAAATGTTCACTTTTTCATAATTACTCCGACGACTGACTTTCTTTTAGAGACATTAAAATCTAGATTTGTTTTAATAAAATCAGATGAAGAAAAATTTATTTCGGACGATATAAAAAATTTAGCAAAAAAAATAATTGAATCTTCTCAAAAAGAAAGACTTGATTTAGTAGGAAAATTTATTAAGAAATATGAAGAAGAAGAAATCCACGCGTATATGAGAAGTGATTCTACTAACCTTTTAAATATGATTGAAAAAGAATATTACGAAAAATCTGACCCACGCCAAGGCGGGGCAGGCAAAAATTTTTCAAAAGACCAGATTTTTCTTTTTGATGAATTAATTAAGGTAAAAAATTATTTAAATGATAAAGGTTCATCAGCTAAAATGCTTTTAGAACATATTGTTTTAATTTTACCTAAATAAAAGAATAAAAACAGAAATTTATAAAAACAGAAGGGCTAATTCCCTCCAAAGGCGGGCAGGCGCTCTAATTAGCCCACCTGTTTTTACTTGACAAATAGTTTATTGTCTGATAAGATTTAGGCAGAAAAAATGTTCTAAATATATTTAATATGAAAGTCAAAAAAATGATTACTCTTTCGGATAGAGAGGTTATAGAACTTATTATGTCTACGGATGATGGATGTAAAGTTTTAGCTTATTTAGTTAAAGCAAATTACAGCAATAACGAAGCAAGAATTCGTAATTCAATTTATTATGGTCTTAAAAGTAAAGGCATTGTTGCTGATATAAATACTTTTGACAGTAATAAATTTAATGTTTTTCTCTCTGAAGTTGAGGAAATTATCGAAAAGAAGGAAGAAACTATCGACAAAGTTGATTTGAGTGAAATTTTGATTACAAGAATTGATTTTTCGGTTTTGGGATTTAATGCACTAAGGTTTGATTTAAAGATTACAAATCTAAAAGAGCTTGAAGATTATTTAGTTGCGGAACATAATAAATCTGGTGAAGACGCAGAAAATTGTCTCAAGCGGGGAAAAGTAAGTTTGTTTGGAAAAAAATCTTTTCAAGAACTAATAGCTCTTTTAAGAAAGCACAAACTTCAAATAAATCCAGATGGGAGAATTATTCCAATAGAGAAAGATCCAACCCTAAATTGGCATAAAATAAAAGATATTGATATGACCGTAAGATCCTCTAATCTGCTAAAAAGTAGCAATTTTCTTGCGAAAGAAGGATTCACTTTTCTTGAAGAATTGCAACAGTATTCTAAGGAGGATTTGATGAGAATCCGGAATATGGGAGAAAAGAGCGTAATCGAAATTAATAATTTGATGAAGGAAAAAAAATTATCACTTCGTCAAGAATAAAGAATAGTCCTTTTGTAAAAGCGGACAGAGAAATCTGTCCGCTTTTTGATTTTGTTATTTTCATTTTGAATGTTATTATTATATTTGAATCAAGTATTTATTTTAGTCTTTTTACTAGAACCTAGCCCCTAGAACCTAACACCTAATTCATATGGCATACAATCTTTCAAATTTTAAAAACGAAATAAAGAAAGTTGAAGAATGGCTTTCTAAAGAGTATTCTCAAATTCACACAGGGAGAGCATCTCCAATATTTTTAGATTCCGTTTTTGTAGAATCTTATGGGACATTGATGGCTATAAAAAATATTGGCTCAGTTTCTATCGAAGATCCAAAGACACTTCGAGTTTCTCCGTGGGATAAAAGTCAGATTAAGGCTGTTGAAAAAGCTATAATCTCTGCTAATCTAGGACTTTCTGTTGTGCCTGATGAAGCTGGCCTTCGAGTAATATTTCCAATGTTAACCACAGAAAATAGAACATCGATTGTTAAAATTTTAAAAGAAAGATTAGAAGACGCTAGAATTTCTGTTAGAAAAGAAAGAGAAAAAGTTTGGAATGATATTCAAGATAAAGAGACGGCCGGGTCTATTTCTGAAGATGATAAATTTATGGCGAAAGACGAACTTCAAAAAATAATAGATGAAACGAATGCTAATCTTGAAGTAATTTTTGATAAAAAAGAAAAAGAAGTAATGAATCAATAATATGAGTGTAATAATTTTTATAATCGTACTTGCAATATTAATCTTAGCTCATGAATTGGGGCATTTTCTTACTGCCAAAAAATTTGGTATTAAAGTGGAAGAATTTGGCTTTGGATATCCGCCTAAAATTTATGGAATTAAAAGAGGTGAAACAACATATTCTATCAACTGGCTTCCTTTTGGTGGTTTTGTAAAAATCTTTGGACAAGATCCCGACGAAGAATCAACTCATGGTCATGACAGTAAGAGAAGTTTTGTTCATAAACCAAAAAGTGTTCAAGCTATTGTTTTATCTGCTGGAATTATTGCAAATATTTTACTTGCGTGGCTTTTGTTTTCTGTCGGGTTTATTTCTGGTCTTCCAGTTTCTATTGCGGGGCCATCTTTACAAAATGAAGCAAAAGATAAAGCGCTCATTGTCTCAAGTGTTTTAAAAGATTCTCCAGCTTATATATCGGGACTAGAACAAGGTGATAAAATTATTTCCCTTTCTCAAAAAGAAAATGTTTTAACAGATGTAAACACAGAAGGTGTGCAAGAATTTATTTCTTCAAGTAATGGAAAAGAAATTAATATTTCTCTAATAAGAAATGGCGAAGAAAAAACTATTTCAGTTTTACCAAAAGAAGGAATTGCAAAAGGTAAATATGCGATAGGAATTTCTATGGATATGATAGGGAAAGTTAAACTTTCAGTTCCGAGAGCTTTTTACGAAGGAGCAAAATTAACTGGTTTTGTTATTAAAGAAACAGTCGTGGCACTATATGATTTGATTAAAGGTGCATTTATTGGGAAAGCAGACTTCTCGTCTGTTACTGGGCCTATTGGTATTATTGGTGTAGTAGGGAATGCCTATAGTTTTGGTTTTATTTATCTTATTTCTTTTATGGCATTTATCTCTATTAACTTGGCGATTATAAACTTAATACCATTTCCAGCGCTTGATGGGGGTAGATTGTTTTTCCTTCTCATAGAGAAGATAAAAGGCTCTCCAATTAACCCTAAAATCGCAAATACCCTTAATTCTATTGGTTTTATTCTACTTGTAATACTTATGGTTGTTGTCACATACCATGATGTAATTAAGTTGTTCTAAAGAAAAAAGGTCATTCTCTTGCATTTATTTTAAATTTATGGTTTAATAGAAAGTAATAGATGACCAAAAAAGTACCGGTTTGACAGAGTTTAAAAGTTTAGACATCTCTAATTTGTAGAAAAATTTGACTTTTTATACTATAGTGATAGAATAATTTTTAGGCATTTAAATAATCTTTAGAAGTTAAATTAATAACCCGCCTGAGGCGGAAAAATTCTGCGAAAAGCAGAATAAAAAATATATGACAACAGCAGTTAAATTTAAACCAAAGCAAGTGACAAAGAAGATGCTCGGAGTATTACAAGAAAGAGCACATGATATTATTTCAAATAGATTTGGACTAGGAGAAGACGCTGAAAGAAAAACTTTAGAGTCTATCGGTCAGATTTATGGAATTACAAGAGAGCGTGTTCGTCAAATTGAGAATGCGGCACTAAACGCTATCAAAAAATCAGAAGCTTTCAAAAAAGAGCAAGCTGTACTAGACGAACTTAAAGAAATAATTGATTCACTAGGTGCTGTTGTTGTTGAAGATGACTTATTGTCACATATTTCTAAAGATGCCTCTACTCAAAATCACATTCATTTCTATTTAGTACTAGGAGATGAATTTACAAAACACAAAGAAGATGAACATTTTAATTCAAGATGGAGTATTGACTCTGATGTAACAGATGAAATTCATACTTCTTTAAAAAATCTTTACGAAAGTCTAGAAGCTGATGAGATAGTTCCTGAAGCTGAAATCATTGCAAGATTTTTGAATAATATAAAAAATGTTTCTGAAGATTATAAAAATGATGAGATTGCAAAAAGATGGTTGGGTCTATCAAAAAGAATTACAAAAAACCCACTTGGTGAATGGGGTAAATCAGAATCTTCAAATGTTAATATCAGAGGTATTAAGGATTATGCTTTCTTAATGATGAGAAAACATGGATCACCTATGCACTTCAGAGAAGTTGCAAAAGCTATAACGAATACTTTTGGGAAGAAAACACACACTGCAACTTGTCACAACGAACTTATAAAAGATAAAAGATTTGTTCTTGTTGGTCGCGGAATGTATGCTCTAACAGAATGGGGATATAAGGGTGGTGTAGCAAAAGAAGTTATTGCTGATATCCTAAAGAAAGAAGGCCCAATGTCAAAAGATGACATAATTGAAAAAGTTCTAAAAGAAAGATATCTAAAACCAAACACTATTTTAGTAAATCTACAAAATCCTAAATATTTTAAAAAGAATAAAAACGGACTATACTCAGTAGCTTAAAAAATATTAAAAATCCCCCGATTCAGGTCGGGGGATTTTTAATATTTGGCTTTACTTTTAAAACATACTAAAATATAGACATGAATAAAATAAATAGACAAAAGGGGATAGCCCATGTAATACTTATTTTTATAGGCCTATTTCTTATTCTGGTTGTTTTTGGATATTTTTCTATGAATTACACAATGGCTCCAATTGATAATAATTTTATCAATCAAAATCAGAATAATAATAATAATCAGAATCCCAATAATACCCCTTTGGTTTGTGGGCTTAATTTAATTTTTCCCAAAGAAAATACGAAAATTTCTTTTCCTATGATAATAAAAGGTGTGGCTAATGGTTGCGGGTGGGTGGCGTTTGAAGGGCAAATAGGGACAGTTGAAATTGTCGATAATTCAGGGATTAGTGTGACAGCGCTCACACCAATAATGGTTAAAGAGACTAATTGGATGCAATTGCCCGTAACCTTTGAGACAATTGTTAATTTGAAAAATGTTCCTATTAGTAAAGCAGGTTTTCTAATTTTTAGAAATGATGATCCGTCTGGGGCTAATCCAAAAGTCGTAACTTTGCCGATTAAATTTTAAAAAATACTTAATAATAAACAGTCCCAGTTTTACGGGGCTGTTTTTTTATATTGTTTAGTGTAAAATAGTAAGTGATATGAATAATTCTATTGGTGAATTTTTAAATTTAATTTTTACTAACCTTTTCCAATTTCTTGGAGACTCTGCTATTTTTTGGGCGCCACCGGTTTTGATTTTTGTTGGTTGGGAATTATGGCTTCGTTATAAAAACATGCTTTTCATTTCAAAGATGAAATGGTCACTCTTAGAAATTCGAGTTCCTAAGGATGTTTTTAAATCTCCGCTTGCAATGGAAATAATGCTCGCAAATGCTTTTTATCAAACAGGAGGGACGGGAACATGGTACGACAAATATTGGTTAGGAAAAGTTAGAATGTGGTTTTCTTTGGAAATAATTTCTCTTGGTGGAAAAGTTTATTTTTTAATGAAAATACCATCCCAGTTTAGAAACATTGTTGAGACACAAATTTATGCTCAATATCCACAAGCTGAAATAAATGAAATAGATGATTACACTGACATGATACCACCATATGAAGATAAGTCTGGTGAATGGCTTATGTTTGGAACAGAATTTACTTTAACTAAGGCAGATCCTTATCCAATTAGAACTTATATTGATTATGGATTAGATAGATCAGTCGGCCAAGAAGAAGAACAAAAAATTGATCCAATCACTCCTTTAATTGAAAATCTAGGTTCAATAGGGAAAGATGAACAAATTTGGTTTCAAATTATAATTCGTGCTGCTACAAATCGCTATCCCAAAAAAGATGGAAAATTTAATCAAAAACAGGGTTGGGTAGATGAAGCAAAAGCTCTTGTTAAGGAATTGAAAGATAAGGGTAGACCAAAAGAAAAAGGAGAAATGCCAACACCTCTGACTAAGGGTGAAAATGAAGTTATTTCTGCAATTGAAAGAAGTATGGATAAGATGGCATTTGATTGTGGTATGAGGGCTATTTATTTAGGAAAGAAAGATGTTTTCGCCAAAGCCAATAATATAACTGCTCTTACGGGTATGTTTAAACAATTTAATTCAGCTAGTTTGAATGGTTTTAAACCTAAAAATGTAACAGGCTTTGATTATCCATGGCAAGACCCAGGTGGATCGAGAACTGATCATTTAAAAAGAGAAATATTTGAACAATATAAAGCAAGATCATATTTTTATCATCCCCACAAAAAACAACCGTTTTTGTTAACTAGTGAAGAATTAGCAACCATTTACCACTTTCCTGGAAGAGTTCTTGAAACACCAACATTTAAGCGTCTTGAATCTAAAAAATCTGAACCACCTTATAATTTGCCTGTATAATTTTTATGGACGAACAGAACCAAGACACTTCAGAATTTTTTCCTCAAGAAAATTCAACCAAAGAGAAAATTTTTAAAATTTTCAATAAAACCAAAAAAATTATTTTGGTTTTATTGGTTTTATTAATTTTTTTAGTAACATCTTTTCGTTTTTTAATAAGTGCTCCGTCTAATTTTCCTATTGATAAAATTTATACAGTGGAAGAAGGAAGCTCTTTGACTAAGGCTTCTAATGATTTAAGAGAAAGCAATATTATTAGAAATAAAAATGCTTTTCAATTTTTCTCTATCTTATTTGGTGATGATAAAAATATAATTGCTGGGGATTATTTTTTTGATAAAAAAATGAATGTCATTGAGATTGCACTTCGAATTTCAAAAGGTTATAGAAATCTTAACGAAATTAAAATAACAATTCCCGAAGGTTATAGTGTTAAAGAGATGTCTGAAACTCTTTCAGAAAAATTACCATATTTTAACAAAGAAGAATTTATGAATATGGCAAAAGATAAAGAAGGCTATTTATTTCCAGATACATATTTTCTTTATCCAAAATCAAAAACTAGTGAAATAATAAAAATTTTTGAAGACAATTTTGATAAAAAAATTAAGTCTATTAATGATGATTTAGAAAAAACTGATAAAAATCTTAAGCAAATAATTACGATGGCTTCTATTATAGAAAAAGAAGCTAACAAAGATGGAGATAGGGAAGTTGTCTCGGGTATTTTATGGAAAAGAATTAAAATAGGACTTCCTCTTCAAGTTGATGCTACTTTTCTATATATAAACGGAAAGGGTTCGTCAGATCTTACTGTCGACGATTTAAAAATTGATTCACTTTATAACACTTATAAATACAAAGGACTTCCGCCGGGACCAATATGTAATCCTGGAATAAAATCTATATTGGCTGCTATTTATCCAGAATCTTCTCCGTACTTATATTACCTTCATGATAAGGATGGGAACATCCATTATGCTAAAACTTTTGCGGAGCATAAAAAGAACAAAAGCCTTTATTTGAAATAAAAAATCTTTATTGACCACTATATTAGAATATGGTAGTATCTTTTTAGATGTAAATTTTAAAGTTTTGATAATGGGCAAAAGAAAACGAAAAAATATCAAAGAAAAAGATCGCTTTAAGGGGAGTATCTTCAATATTTTCCACCACCTCAAAAAAGAAAGGTTAATAGAATCTTTTGAAAAAAATGGAAGTAATATTTCGTCAGAAGTTTTTTCTTTTAAGGTAATTTTAAAAAAGGGATTATCTCAGACGATCTCTTTGTATAAAACTAAGATTGAAGAAAACTGCAATCAAGTTTCAGAAAAAAGTAAGGAGGTAAAAATTTTAATAGGTGATAAACTCAATATTAATGACCTTGCTCATATAATTAAGAAGGCTCTCACTCATAGAATAAACGGAGATGAAATTGAGAAAGATTTTTTCCAGTTTGTTTTGTGTAAAATAGTGAATAAAGGTAAATCTCTTTCAGATATCGAAAAAACCGATGACAAAACGGATTGTCTGCAAGGAATTGATTATTTTTTGATTTTTTGTGGGAAGAAAATTCCAATTCAGATAAAATCAGCCACAAGAGAGCAGGAAAAACATACTAAAACTTTTCCTAAAATTCCTTCCCTTGTATGGAAAAAATTTGTTCCAGAAGAAACTAAGGAGCAAGTTGAGAAAAGGAAAGATAGTATTTTTGCCATTTGTACAGGATATATAGATGGGAAGATAAAACATTTACAGATAACATTTTAAAAAAGAGCGCCGATAATGGCGCTCTTCTGTTTTTTGTGTATACTAATTAAAAACCTGTCCCGTACTAAATTTTTGATTATTATGTATAAAAATAAAAATTTAAGTCGAGATAGGGATAAAAAGTTAAATTCATTATTAAATATAAAATTTTAGTACTGGGATGACTAAAAATAAAAATAAAAATAAAATAAATAAGACAGTTTTTGTTGGAGTTTCAGGAGGAGTTGATTCCGCTGTTTCTTTGGCATTACTCAAACAAACTGGTTTTAATGTTGTCGGGGTTTTTATAAAAGTTTGGCAACCACCATTTTTGACTTGCTCGTGGAGAGAAGAAAGACGCGATGCAATGAGAGTTTGTGCGCATTTGGATGTTCCTTTTTTAATGTTTGATTTTGAAAAAGAATATAAAAAAGAAGTGGCTGACTATATGATAAGAGAATATAGAGAAGGAAGAACTCCAAACCCTGATGTAATGTGTAATAAATATGTTAAATTCGGTGCGTTTTTAGATAAAGCGGTTTCTATGGGGGCAGATTATGTAGCTACTGGGCACTATAGTATTAGAAAAGAAATTTCTGGAAAAATACAAATGTTAGCTGGAAAAGATAAGAATAAAGACCAAAGTTATTTTCTTTGGACATTAAATCAAAAACAATTATCAAAAATTTTATTTCCAATAGGTGGATATAAAAAAGATCAGGTTAGAAAATTAGCTAAGAAATTTAATTTACCAAACGCAGAAAAAAAGGATAGCCAAGGAGTTTGTTTTGTTGGTAAATTAGATGTAAAAGATTTTCTTAAAAATTATATAAAAGAAAAAAGTGGTAGTGTTTTAAATGAAAAAGGTAATGTGATAGGGAAACATGGTGGGGTTAATTTTTACACAATAGGAGAGAGACATGGCTTTGTGATAAATAAAAAAACTGAAAAAGATAAACCATATTATGTGATTGCAAAAGATTTTAAGAAAAATACTATCACTGTCTCTCAAGATCTTTCTAAACTTAAAAAAACTGAAAAAGAAAAACAATTTATTAAAATAGAAAAAACAAATTGGATTTCTGGAACTCTACCATCTTTGAATAAAAATTATCAAGCTAGAATTAGATACAGGCAAAAATTAGAAGATTGTGTTGTCAATTTTATGGACAGAAATAAGGCAATAGTAAAATTTGAAAATCCACAAATCACAGCTACTTCGGGGCAATCTTTGGTTTTATATGACAAAGAGATTTGTTTGGGTGGTGGAATAATTATCTAATTTCCCCAAAAAAGTTTTTGCTTCCTTTCTATCTTGTTGATATAATTATCTACAGATTTTTTAAATAGTTCTATATGAAAAAGAGAATTCTAGTGAAAGTCTCTTTAAGACAGATATCATTTAAAATGGTTTCTATTTTTTCCACCCTACTGATTGTGAGTTATGGAGAAATAATCAAAATCTATGTTAAATTTTCAGATCTTATAAGACTTCTAACATCTTAAAAAATTCCACCAAGTCAATAGGTGGGATTTTTGTTTTTTGGTATAATATAGTCAATATTATTATTTAATTTTTACACTATGCAATTATTTATTTTACAAAATAGTGACATTTTCTTAAGCCTTGTCATTGCCATGCTTTTAGGCCTAGTTATTGGAACAGAACGTTTATTTGCTAGAAAAAGTGCCAACATGAGGACTTTTGCCCTTGTTAGTATGGGTTCAGCTTTGTTTGTGATTATCTCCAAAATGATGACAGATCAACTTGCTCCTGGGGTTTCTGATCCTTTGCGTATAGCTTCTCAGATTGTAGTAGGTATCGGTTTTCTTGGTGCGGGTTTAATTATTTTTGAAAAAGGAAAAATTACAGGATTAACAACCGCTACTGGACTTTGGGTAGTAGCTGGAATAGGAATGGCTTGTGGTTTTGGTTTATACAACCTTGCTGTAATTGCCACTGTCTTGACGCTTTTTATTTTTATAATTCTTTGGTTTGTAGAAGAACAACTTAAAAAAATATCTGACTTATCAGAAGATGAAGGAAAAGACAATCACGACTAAATATAATATGTTATCAGGTGAAATCAGAAATAAATTTCTAAAATTTTTTGAAGAAAGGGGGCATAAAATAATCGCCTCGTCTTCTCTTGTGCCTGAAAATGATACATCAGTTCTTTTTACTACTGCTGGAATGCAACAATTTAAAAAATATTATTCAAACGAAGAATTAGCGGAAAAAGATTTTGGAACAAAAAATGTTGTAACGGTTCAAAAATGTATTCGCACTAGTGATATAGATGAAGTTGGAGATAATACTCACCTAACTTTTTTTGAAATGCTAGGAAATTTTTCCTTCGGTGGTTATGGGAGAGATGAAGCTATTAAATATGCTTATGAATTTATTACCAAAGAAATGGGTTTAGAAATCTCTTATGTAACAATATACAAAGGGTCTGAAAATGTTCCAAAAGATGAAGAATCAGAAAAAATTTGGAGAGAAATTGGTATTGAAAATATAAAAGAAGAAGGGGATGATGTTTTTTGGGGGCCAACAGGAGATAGTGGTCCATGCGGGAGAACTACAGAAATTTATTGTAAAAACGCAACAGGAAAGATGTTGAAGTTTGGAATATTGTTTTTAATGAATATTTCTGTAATGGTTCTCGTGGTCAATTAGATAAAGGTGAAATAAAACTTGAGAAACTTCCAGTTTTAGGAATTGATACTGGTATGGGTTTTGAAAGATTAGTTACTGTGATTCAAAATAAAAATAGTTTTTACGGAACAGACTTATTCGATGAAGTGATGAGTAAGGTAAATCAAAGTGATAATAATAATGAAAAATCGAAAAAAATTATTCTTGATCACATAAAAGCTTCAATTTTTCTAATTTGTGATGGAGTAGTTCCGTCAAATACAGAAGGTGGTTATGTTTTACGTAGGTTAATAAGAAGAGCCATAGTTCATATTAATAGTTTTAATATTCAAATCAGTTTACCTTGGTTAATTGAAACTATAACCGAAAAGTATTCAGAAATATACCCAGATCTTATTCAAAATAAAACAAATATAGAAAAAGTTTTAAATGACGAAGATGAAAAATTTGCAAAGACAATAACTCTTGGGTTAAAAGAATTTGAAAAGGGAGTAGATCCGTTTATCCTCTTTACCACTTATGGTTTTCCAATTGAATTAACTGAAGAAATGGCAAAAGAAAAAGGTCAAAAAATTGATTTAGAAGATTTTCATAAAAAATTAAAAGAACATCAAAAACTTTCACAAACTGCTTCAGCGGGAATGTTTAAAGGAGGACTTGGTGGCCATGGAGAAATGGAAACACAATATCACACTGCAACACATTTATTAAATGGTGCACTTAGGATGGTTCTAGGAAATCATGTTTCTCAAAAAGGAAGTAATATCACAGGAGAACGACTTCGTTTCGATTTTTCTAATTCTCAAAAATTAACTGACGAGGAAATAAAAAGAGTTGAGGATTTAGTTAATGAAAAAATAAAAGAGGCACTACCAGTAACTTTCAAAGAAATGAGTTTGGAAGATGCAAAAAAAACTGGAGCCCAGGGAGTTTTTGATTCTAAATATGGAGACAATGTAACAGTTTATCAAATCGGAGAAAACGGAGATATTTTTAGTCTTGAAATTTGTGGTGGACCTCATGTAAAAAACACGGAAGAACTAGCGGCTAATCCCAGTGGGACGCTCAAGCATTTTAAAATTAAAAAAGAGGAAGCTGTTGGGGAGGGAATTCGTCGCATAAAAGCTGTACTAGAATAAAAAAACTCCTTAATTAAGGAGTTTTTTTAAATATCATTTTTGACTTCGTTTAACTTTTAAAATTTTTTTAAACCTAAAAAATTAAAAATAAGTCCAAGTATTAAAAGGACCGCAAAAATTATTGGTATAACAACCCAAATCAAGTGAAGTGAGAAAATTTCTTCTTTAGTAACAGCATTAACTATAAGAAAAACTGTACCAAAGACATAAATACTACTCCCAAGAAAAATAAATAAAGAACTCAGAGCTTCAAATAAAATTCCCATAGATATAAATATTATTTTTTTCTAAACTAACTATATTATTTTAAATAATGTTTGTCAAATAAAGAAATCTCTATATTGAGGTAACTTGCTTTGCTTAAATCTATTCCAGGATGATATAATATTAGTAATTATGGGAATTTTTTCATCATCAAAAACAACAGGTGAATTAGCCGCTATCTTTGATATTGGAAGTGGAAGTGTCAGTGGCTCACTTGTTTTACTTTCTAAAAATAATTCTACAAAACCGGATATAATTTTTTTTGAAGAAGAGAGGATTAGTACTAAAAGAAATTTTGATTTAAAAAATTTTGAATTAGAGATGTTAAAGTCTCTTTCTAATATCGCCTTATCAATGCAAAAAAGTAGATTAGGAAATCCTAAAAAGATTTTCTGTTTTCTCGCGTCTCCATGGTGTGTTTCTCAAACCAGGATTATAAAAATGGAAAGAAATTTACCTTTCACTTTTACCAATAAACTTGCATCGGATTTAATAGAAAAAGAAGATAAAATTTTTGAAAGTTCACAATTGAATAAATATAAAGATTTTGGAGAGAAAATGAGAGTAATAGAAAGTAATAATATGCAGGTTTCTTTAAATGGTTATCAAACTACAAACCCCGTAAATCAGAAGGCCAAAGAATTAGAGATGAAGATATTTGTAACCATAAGTCCCGAAATATTATTAAAATCGATAGAAAATAAAATACAAACGGTATTTAATTCACCAATAAAATTTTTCTCATTCATTCTCTCTTCTTTTGTTTTAACAAGAGATATTTTTGCTGACAATAAAGATTTCCTTCTTGTTGATGTTGCTGGTGAAATAACAGACATCTCAATAATAAAAGACGATGCATTACTCGAATCACTATCGTTTCCTTTTGGAAAAAATAATTTTATAAGAAAAATTGCAACAGCTTTGAATAAGGGAGAAGAAGAGACAATGTCACTTCTTAATATTTGTAGAGATAATGTAGCAGATGACATTATTAATAATAAAATGCAGATTGAAATAGATAAAGCCAAGAAAGAATGGTTAGACTATTTTCAAGGTTCTCTTGTGGAGCTTTCAAATAATTTTTCTATTCCGAAAAATATTTTTATAACAATCGACAATGATATTTGTTCTCATTTTGAAAGTGCAATAAAAAATGAAGAATTTAATCAATATATGCTAACAGAAAATAAATTTAATGTTATAGTATTAAAAACATCAATATTTAGCTCATTTTGTAATTTTAAAGAAGATGTAAAAAGAAATCAATTTCTAATGTTGGAATCAATTTTTGTTAATCGAATAAATAAGTGAAATTTAATGAACGAAGTGAATATAAATTTCCTTACCCCCCACTTATTTTACAGAACAAATAAAAAATTATGAAAAATAAAAAATTATCAGTAAAAATTGAAAAGAAAAATTTGTCTTTTAGACAAATTTTTGAGACGAATTATCAGTAAAATAAGTGGGGGGTGGCGATTTTCTAAATCGCTTCGCTCATAAGAAAATCAGCCATGCTAAGACACATTCCAGACGATATAAAACCATTAAGAAAATCAATAAGAGATATAAAAAAACCACTACCTAGGAATTTTGAAAGTATAGGAAAAATAAGAGAAACCGAAGTAAAAGATAAAGAAGACAAAGTAGAAGCTTTTATGAGACGAAGAATTCCTTCTATAGACAATCTTGTAATTCAAGAACCGACAGAGTCCCGTTCAAGATTTTTATGGTGGGCAATTGCAATCATTTGTTTTATTTCCTTAATTTTTTCTATATCACTTCTTTTCTCAAAAGCAATTATTACATTAGAACCAAAAACTTTTGAAACTAATCTAAATGAGAATTTAACTGCAACAAAAGATTCTCAAAATAGTTTATCCTTTCAGGTTATGAAACTTGATGCAGAAGAATCAAAAATTATAACTGGTACTACACAAAAAGAAGTTGAAAAGAAAGCGACTGGTAGTGTAATCATCTACAATAATTATAGCCCTAGTTCTCAAAAATTAGGGGCTGGAACAAAATTAGAAGCTATTAGTGGTAAAATATATAAAATAGATAAGACAATTACTATTCCTGGGATTAAAACCACAAAAGGGCAAAGCACTCCAGGATCAATCGAAGTTACTGTCACTGCTGAATTATCTGGGGCTGAATATAATACAGGGTTAACTGATTTTAAAATCCCTTTATTTAAAGGCACATCAAAATATGAAAAATTTTATGGCAGATCTTCAACCGAAATCAAAGGTGGTTTTAAAGGATTAATGAATGTAGCTTCTGACGAGGCAGGTCAAAAATCATTAACAGAAATTGACCAATCTCTTCATGAAAAATTAATTACTCAAGCTTATGCTCAAATTCCAGAAGGATTTATTCTTTATGAAGATGCAACTTTCATTAACACTGAAGATCTTGGGAATGAAGCTGTTCCTGAAAATATAAATGAGGTTTCAGTAAAAAAGAAAGGAACTTTATATGCTTTTATTTTTAATGAAAAAGATTTAATCAAAAAAATTACAGAAGATACTGTTGATGGTTATGATGGTGGTGAAGTTTCTTTGCCCCTAAAAACCTTAGTATTTTCTTTGAAAGATAAAGAAAAAATAAACCCAGATACTGATACTCAAATCTCCTTTTCTTTAACTGGTGATACAAAGATTGTTTGGAAAGTAGATGAACAAGCTCTTAAAGAATCATTAGCTGGTACGAAAAAAGAAGACTTTAATGGAATAATGGCTAAAAACACAAATATAAAATCTGCAGAAATAATAATAAAGCCATTTTGGAGAAATGTTATTCCAAAAGATTTAGAAAAAATAAAAATTATCAATAATTCAAACTTATAAACATTAAAAATACAAGTCATATTGACTCTAATCTTAAAATTTGTTAGTATATATATCCAACCAAAGATGATTGATAAAAAAAATAATACTTCAATAGGAATAGTAGAAGAAGCACTTCCTAACACTATGTTTCGGGTTAAGTTAAATGATGACAGAATAATCCTAGTCTATCTTTCAGGAAAAATGAGAATGAATAGAATCAAGGTTTTAATAGGAGATAAGGTTGAAATGGTGCTAGATGACTATGGGGATAAAGGTAGGGTTGTAAAAAGATTGTAAATAAGTTAATATATCGTGATAATGTGTTTTTAACCAAAATTAAGGGCAAAACTCTTGATTTTAGACTGTTTGTATAAATTTATGAAAATAAGAGCTTCAGTAAAAAAAATTTGTGTAAAATGTAAAATGGTCAAAAGAAAAGGCCATTTAAGGGTTATTTGTGAAAATCCTAAACACAAGCAAAAACAATAAAATATGAGAATTTTAGGAATAACCATACCAAATGAAAAAAGATTAGAAATTGGATTAACCTCTCTTTTTGGAGTGGGTATTTCTCGTGCGAGAAAAATTCTTGATGAAGTAAAAATCGAATATAGTAAAAAATCAAAAGATTTGACTGGAGAAGAAGAAAATAAAATAAGAAAAATCGTTGAAGAATTAAAAATAGAAGGAAATTTAAAACGTGAGATATCGGCTAATATAAAAAGATTAAAAGATATTAAATGTTACAGAGGTAGTAGACATACAAAAAAACTTCCAGTAAGGGGACAAAGAACAAAAACAAATTCAAGAACAATAAGAGGAAACATTAGAAAGACTATGGGATCAGGAAGAAGAAAGACAGAGAAGACTTAAAAGATAATCTTGGCGTAAAATTTTTATTTAAAAACAATCAATTATGGGAAAATTAAGAATAGTAAAAAAAGTAGAAGAGGAAATTGTAGAAGGTCCAAAAGACCAGACTGTTTCTGATACAGAAGTAAAAGCAACATCTGTTAAAATTCCAAAAAAGAAAATTACATCAGGAATTTTACACGTTGAAGCTACTTTCAATAATACCAAAGCGGTTTTTACAGATAAACAAGGAAATTCTTTATTTTCTTCATCTTCTGGGGCATTAGGTTTTAAAGGAGCAAAAAAGGGTACACCATTTGCCGCCTCAAAAGTTGGAGATGTTGTTGGAGAAAAAGCGCAAATATTAGGGATTAAAGATGCTGATGTTTTTATTAAAGGAGTTGGATCAGGACGTGAACCAACAGTAAGAGCTTTTATGGCAAGAGGAATTGAATTGACTTCAGTGAAGGATATAACACCAGTTCCACATAATGGACCAAAACCAAAGAAGCCAAGAAGAGTTTAATATTTAAATATTTAAAAGATAAAAATGATAAACGGACCAAAATACAAAATTTGCAGAAGATTAGGATCAGGAGTTTTTGAAAAATGCCAGACTCAAAAATTCATACTTTCAGAAGCAAAAAGAGGAAAGAAAAATAAAAGACCTAAGGCGCTTACTGATTTCGGTGTGCAATTAATTGAGAAACAAAAAATCAGATACACCTACGGCTTATCAGAAAAACAATTTTCAAATTATGTAAAAGAGGCAGAAAAAGTAAAAGGAATAAGTATTTCAGATAAATTATTTGAATTACTAGAATCAAGACTTGATAATGTTGTTTATGTTCTAGGATTTGCAAATTCAAAAGCTCTTGCAAGACAGATGGTTTCTCATGGGCACTTTACTGTTAATGGAAAAAAATTAACAATTCCTTCATATCAAGTGAAAATTAAAGATATTGTTAAAGTTAGAGAAGGAAGTAAAGGGAAAGTGTTATTCGCCGATATGGCAAAAAAACTAAAAAATCAAAGTATCCCAAATTGGATTAAGTTTAACCTAGATAATCTAGAAGCAGAGATTACTGGTAAACCAAAGAATGTCGATTCACAATTAAATTTCGGCGCAGTCTTTGAATTTTACAGTCGTTAATTTTTTATAAGTTTACCCACGCCATGGCGGGGTGAATAAAAATTTTACTAATTAATTTTAATAATTAATCAAAATAAATATGTCTGACTATAGCATTATTTTACCCTCAAAACCTCGCGTGGTTTTAGAGGAAGAAACTAAAGGAGTTTTTGAGATAGACAATTTGTACCCGGGATACGGGCACACTCTTGGTAATTCTTTGCGTCGCATAATCCTCTCCTCATTACCAGGTGCAGCGGTGACATCAATTAAAATTGATGGTGTTGGTCATGAGTTTTCAACAATAGAAGGTGTAAAAGAAGATGTCATTATGATTCTTCTTAATTTAAAAAAGGTTAGATTTAAGATGACAACAGATGAACCGCAAAAGGTTTCTTTGTCAGTTAAGGGTACAAATATTATTACCGCTGGTGATATAAAAACAGTAGGACAAGTTGAAATTTTAAATAAAGATTTATATTTAGCTGAAATTACAGACAAGAAAGGTGAGTTAAATATAGAAATGACAATTGAAAAAGGATTAGGGTTTGTTCAAAGAGAAGATATTCAAAAAGGAAAAGTTGATATTGGAACAATTGCATTAGATGCAATTTTCACTCCTATAAGAAGAGTAAGTTATGAGGTTGAAAACATGCGTGTTGGTGACAAGACTAATCACAACAGATTGAAAATTTTAATTGAAACGGACGGAACTATCTCTCCAAGAGAAGCTCTTCAAAAATCTATTGAAATAATGATTTTCCAATTAAAGGCAATTTTTGATTTTAAAGAACCAGAGATTGAAGAGAGAAAAGAAATTAAATCTGAACATAAAGAAAAAAAGATGGATGATGAGAAAGAAGAAGAAAGTGAAGATCTTACAGATGTAATGAAAACAAGAATCGATACTTTAAATCTTTCAACAAGAACATTGAATGCATTAACTCAAGCAAATATTAGAACAGTTGGCGGTGTTGCAAGAAAAAAGAAAGAAGATTTGCTTGAAATTGAAGGTATTGGGGAGAAAGGAATACAAGAAATAAAGAAATTATTAAGTAATTATGGCATAACTCTAAAATAGCTTGATTTTTAATTAAATTCTGTTATTTTATAAAGACAAATGAGACATCACAATTCAGTAAGAAAATTGAGTAGACCAAGAAATCAAAGGAGTGCACTTTTGAAGTCTTTAGCTTTGTCTTTAATAAAAAGTGGAAAGATTAAAACTACAGAAGCAAAAGCCAAAGAATTGCGTCCATTTGCTGAAAAATTAGTTACAAAGGCCAAAAAAGGAGATTTAGCTTCAAGAAGATTGGTGGTTGCAAGACTTATGAATAGGGAACCGGAAGTTAAAAAACTTTTTGATGTAATTGCACCAAAATACAAAGACCAAAAAGGTGGTTATATAAGAATTATTAAAGTTCAAAGAAGATTAGGAGATGGTAGTAAGATGGCTTATATAGAATTTGTATAAGTAGAAAGTTTATAAAGTTCATAAAGTTATAAAGTATGGAAAAAGAAAACAAAAAAATAGAAGAATATTTAATAGATGCAAATGAAAAGACACTAGGAAGAACAGCAACACAGGCTGCTAGTTTTCTTATGGGTAAAAATGATACAAATTTTGCTAAAAATAAAGTTTCTGGTAATAAAGTAAAAATAATAAATGCTTCAAAGATAGTTATTTCACCTAAAAAAATGATTTCAGTAGAACATGAAAGATATTCAGGTTATCCAGGGGGATTAAAGACTCAAACAGTTGCTGATATTATAAGCAAAAAAGGGTATACAGAATTATTTATCCTAGCTGTTTATGGAATGCTACCTAATAACAAATTAAAAAGTAAAATGATGAAAAATTTACAAATTGTAGAATAAAAATAAAATGGCTGAAACAAAAAAAATCACCGCCAAGGCGGGACAAACAACAGAAAAAAAGATTTCACCTGCCCGCAATGCTAATAGCAAAGCTATTGCAGGCGGGAAAAAATACATTGAATCTGTAGGAAGAAGAAAGACTTCAACTTGCCGAATTAGAATTGTAGAAGGTGGAAGGGGACATATCATTATAAACGGCAAAGATGTAAAAGATTATTTTAAGACAGATGAACTTATAAGAATTGTTAATGATCCAGTTACAAAAACAAAGATTACTGAAAAATTTGATATTTCTGCATTAGTAAAAGGAGGAGGAATTCATTCTCAAGCAGAAGCAGTAAGACATGGAATTTCTCGTGCTTTAGTAGAATTTGATCAAGAACTTAGAGTTAAATTAAAGAAAATGGAATTTCTAAAGAGAGATCCAAGAATGAAAGAAAGAAGAAAGTTCGGTTTGAAAAAAGCAAGAAAGGCTCCTCAATGGTCAAAGCGTTAAAATATTTAAAAACAAAACTCTCCGCAAGGAGAGTTTTGTTTAAAATTAAGGAATGGCATTACTGTTGACTTTTAAAGGCTTTAATTTTATGCTACAATACTAGAATTATATGAAAGACGAAGATAAAAATAACCAAAAACAAGATAAAACAGCCCCGACGCCCGAGGGGGTCGGGGCTCCGACTTTTCTTCCTGAAGAAGAAGACGTCGGAGAGGTTCTTGAATTTGAATTTAATGAAGATGGTGAAGAAGATTTAAAAAAGACGCTTAAAAAACTGCGGAATGATTTAAAAGATTGTAAAAAAGAAAAACAAGAATATTTAGATGGTTGGCAAAGATCACGAGCTGATTTTACAAATTTTAAACAAGAGGAAGGGAAAAGATTGGAAGAGATGGCGAGATATTCAAAAGAAAAGATTATTGAAGAATTGATTCCAGTATTAGATAGTTTTGATATGGCATTTTCAAACAAAGAAGCATGGGAAAAAGTAGATCAAAATTGGCGAGTGGGAGTAGAATATATTTACAATCAATTAATTTCAGTTTTAGAAAAAAATGGAATTAAACAAATAAATGAAGTTGGCATAGAATTTGATCCTAAGATTCATCACTCAACAGAAATAATTAAAGCAGAAAAAGAAAGTGATGATCATAAAGTAGTTGAAATTATTCAAAAAGGATTTATAATGGGAAACAAGGTTTTAAGACCTGCCAACGTAAAGGTATATAAATATACTATAAATTAAAAGAATTATCAGACCCGTTAATGTGAAGGCCTGTCCCGTACTAAAAATTTAGTGCATTCGATAAAATTTTTTAGTGCTGGGATGGCAAAATTTAAATAAAAAATTATTAACAAATTAAATTAATTAAATTGTTGCTAGTGCCTAGGTGCCTAGTGACTAGAAGCTAAACCATGTCAAAAATAATAGGAATAGATTTAGGTACAACAAATTCGGCTGTTGCAATAATTGAAGCAGGACAGCCAAAAATTATAGAAAATATTGAAGGGGCAAGAACAACTCCGTCTATTGTGGCTATCGCAAAAAATGGCGACAAATTAGTTGGTCTTCTTGCGAAAAGACAAGCTGTAACAAATCCAGAAAACACAATTTATGGCATAAAAAGATTCATGGGTCACAACTTTGATAGTTCTGAAGTTCAAAAAGATAAAGGGAATGTTTCTTTCCATATAGAAAAAGGACCAGACAATGGGACACTTGTAAAAATGGGAGACAAGCAATATAGACCAGAAGAAATTTCAGCGATGATATTACAAAAAATTAGACAGGATGTTGAAGCAAAATTAGGAGAAACTGTTACCGAGGCTATTATCACAGTTCCAGCATATTTTGATGATGCACAAAGAAAAGCAACTAAAGACGCTGGTAAAATCGCTGGTCTTGATGTTCTAAGAATTATAAATGAACCAACTGCCGCAGCCCTTGCTTATGGATTTAACAAAAAGAAAAATGAGAAAATTTTAGTTTATGATTTTGGAGGTGGAACTTTTGATGTTTCAGTCCTTGAAATTACTGGTGACGGAGATGAACAAAGTATTGAAGTGAAGTCTACTGAGGGGGATTCACATATGGGAGGAGAAGATATTGATCAAAAAATAATCAAATGGATTGCTGATGAATATAAAAAAGAGTCCGGTGTTGATATTACAAAAGATTCACTTGCACTTCAGAGATTAAAAGAATCGGCAGAAAAGACCAAACACGAACTTTCAACTACAACAGAATCAGAAATAAATATTCCATTCATCACATCAGATGCATCTGGTCCTCGTCACTTGTTGATGAAAATGTCTCGCACTACTTTAAATGGAATAGCACAAGAATTTATTGATAGATCAATTGAAATTACAAAAAACGCAATAAAAAATTCCCCATTTAAAATGGAAGAAATTGATGAAATAATTTTAGTTGGAGGACAAACAAGAATGCCAGCTATTGTTGATGCAGTTAAAGAATTATTTGGAAAAGAACCAAATAGATCAATCAATCCAGACGAAGTGGTAGCACTCGGCGCTGCTGTTCAAGGTGGAGTTTTGAAAGGTGAAGTTAGAGATGTTTTACTTTTGGATGTTATTCCACTTTCTTTAGGCATCGAAACTCTTGGGTCTGTTGCAACTAAATTAATTGAGAGAAATACAACCATTCCAGCCTCAAAATCTCAAGTTTTTTCAACCGCAGTAGATAATCAAACTTCTGTTGAAATTCATATTGTGCAAGGAGAAAGGCCAATGGCAACTGACAATAAAAGTCTCGGCAGATTTATATTAGATGGAATTCCACCAGCACCACGCGGAATGCCACAAGTGGAAGTTACTTTTGATGTTGATTCAAATGGAATTTTAAATGTTAAAGCTATGGATAAAGCTTCCGGCAAGGTTCAATCAATCCGCATTGAAGCAAGTTCTGGTTTGACTGACGAAGATATAAAGAGAATGCAAAAAGATGCGGAAATAAATGCCGAAGAAGATAAAAAGAAAAAAGAAATTGCTGATGTAAAAAATGGTGCTGAAGTTATGATTTATACTGCCGAAAAAGCGTTGAAAGACAATGCAGATAAAATAAGTGATGATATTACAAAGGGAGTTGAAGAAAAAATTTCTAGTTTGAAAAATGTAAAAGACCTGCCTACCGGACAGGCAGGTGGAAGCGATTTAGAAGTTATAAAAAAAGCAACAGATGAACTTTCAATTGAAATGAGTAAAATTGGGGAAGAGATTATAAAACAACAAAAAGAAAATCCTGCACAAGCAAATCCTGCACAAGCAAATCCTGAACAAAAAACCGATGAGGGAAATGTCCGTGATGCAGAAGTAGAAGAAGAAAAAAAAGAATAATTTTTAAAAGGTGCGACCTTAAAAGTTTTACACCCAAGGTCGTTCCTTGGAAAAATTTAAAAATAAAAAACCCGCTCAACCGAGCGGATTTTTTAAAGAACATAAAAAACTTATTTTTTTGTTTTTGTTGTGTCAGACAAATCTAATGTTGGTGAAAGTTGGTCAACAGAATAAATGAAATAATATCCATCCATCCATATACACCATCCATTAAATACCACTGAATCAGTTTCTGCTTTATCAGAAAGTTGGTCATAAATACTTTGGGGTATCCAAAGCACTGTAGAAACACTATTCTGAAATTTATCAGCAACAGTTCCATAGATTCCAACACCCAATTTTGTATCATAATCTTTTGGGTTTTTTACTCCATTAAAAGAACAACGATAATTTGACTTGCTACTGGCTTTTTCTTTTGTTGAACCACCAGTACAACCAAAAAATATTACAATAACAATAGCCATAATAAAAGCTAATAAATATTTCATAAATATGTATTTAAAGAATTTCTGGGTAGAGTTTATCATATATAATAAGATATGTCAATAAGTAAAAATCCGCTCAACTGAGCGGATTTTTTAAAGAGCGAATGAACCAAAGATTAAAGTTCGAAAGATTTTACACTGTCCATATAAAAGGCTTCGTCAGTATTAGTGTCAACAAGGTCACGAAGCCCTTTTTCTCCAAGTGATATTCCAACATTATATTCTACTGCTATAAAATTATCAATTACTCTTTCTTTTGTTCCAACAGTAACTTTTTTTATAACTTTTCCAGAAGACATCGCCTCAAATAGAGGTTTTAAATCTTCTCTTAAATTCAAATCTTGCCAAGGTTTCCTGCGTATTCTCATCCATTTGTTTTTTAAAGTTTCTGCGCACATTCTAGTATAATTAAATTTAAATGTCAACTCAGCGCACTAAATACCAAGTGTGTGAGTATGGTTTTAGATATTCCAAAAAACCTTTAAAAATGATATATTGATGTTTATGTTCAGTCCGACCAAAATCGGACTGCTCATAAATTATATTCATTTCATTCATTAATTTATGGCAAAAGACTACTACAAATTATTAGAAATAGAAAAAGGCGCTAATAAAGAAGAAATTAAAAAGGCTTTTCATAAGTTGGCTCACAAGTATCACCCTGATAAAAAGGGTGGAAATGAGGCCAAATTTAAGGAAATTAACGAGGCTTATCAAATCCTTTCAGATGACAAAAAACGTGCCGAATATGACAGATTTGGGACAACTGGAGGGGCTTCAGGCTTTCAAGGTGGTGGTTTTGGTGGCTTTCAAGGAGGTTTTGACCAAGGTGGTTTTCAGGACTTTGATTTTGGTAATTTAAACGACATTTTTTCAGAATTCTTTACTGGTGGAATGGGTAGAGGTAGGGCACAAGAAAGACGAGGTAGGGATATTTCTACCGAACTTAATATTTCTTTCTATGATTCAATTTTTGGAATAGAGAGAAATATTTTATTAACTAAGGTTTCAAAATGTGAGACTTGCAAAGGAAGTGGAGCTAAAACAGGTACTGATTTAAAAAAATGTTCTACTTGCAACGGACAAGGAAAAATTCACGAGACAAAAAGATCTTTTCTTGGTTCTTTTTCAACTGTAAAAATTTGTGAAGAGTGTGGAGGTACAGGCACAGTACCAGTTGAAAAATGTTCTGATTGTAAAGGCAGTGGAATTGTAAAAAAACAAGAAGATATAAAAATCACAATTCCGGCTGGAATGAGAGATGGAGAAATGATTAGAATTACTGGTGAAGGTGAAGCTATTTCAAAAGGTGCATCTGGTGATCTTTATATAAAAATAAATGTTGCGCCACATCCAACTTTCAAAAGAGAAGGGTCAAATTTGATAATGGATTTAAATTTAAAATTATCTGACGCTTTACTTGGAACAGAATATAAAATAAATACTTTGGACGGCGATATAAAAGTAAGAATCCCTGAAGGAGTTGGAATTGGAGAAGTTTTGAGAGTTAAAGAAAAAGGAGTGCCTGTTTCAAAAAACAAAAGAGGGGATTTGTTTATTAGGCTTCATATAAAAATACCAAATAAACTTTCTAAAAAAGCAAAAGAATTAGTTGAAAAAATGAAAGAAGAAGGCATCTAGGAATTTTTAAAAGGTGCGACCTTAAAAGTTTTACACCCAAGGTCGTTCCTTAGAAAAATTTCTTTAAAATTATCAAATTTGTTAAAATATGGACATGTGAATCCTGTAGTAGATTTTCAAATTATTACAGGGTAATGATGAGATTTTAGGAACAATAAGTCGTAAAAAATATTAATCATAATTTAAAGTTTTAAATTCGTTTTTTAAAACAATTTGAAAATTCACTACGGGATGAAATTATTATCAGAAGAATTGCAAAAAAGAGGTTTTATTTATCAGTTTTCAGAGGAAAAATTAGAAGATATAACAGATAAAGAAAAAAGAACTCTGTATGTGGGTATTGATCCTACTGCTGATTCTCTGCACGTTGGTCATCTTGTTGCACTTTTAATGTTGCGACATTTTCAAAGCTACGGACATAAAATTATTATTATTGTTGGTGGTGCAACTGGAATGATTGGTGACCCATCAGGGAAAAGCAAAGAAAGAAATTTACTTGATAATAAAACTCTTAAGAAAAATGTAAAAGGAATAAAAGCTCAAGTAAAGAGTATTCTTGGAAATTCAAATTTTACAATTACAAATAACAATGATTGGTTTAAAAAGATCAAGGTTTTAGATTTTCTTCGAGATACAGGAAAACACTTTACAATCAACGCTTTAATTAAGAGAGATTCTATTGAAAAAAGAATGACAGGGGATGAGGGGATTTCTTATACAGAATTTAGTTATGTGCTTTTGCAATCTTACGACTTCTTACATTTATTTAAAAAATATGGGTGCAATCTTCAGATTGGTGGATCTGATCAATGGGGGAATATTGTTTCGGGGATAGATTTAATTAGAAAAGTTGAAGATAAAAAGGTTTATGGAATAACTTGTCCTTTAATAATTAATGAAGCCACGGGGGAGAAATTTGGAAAATCAGAAGGTGGAAATGTTTGGTTGTCGGCTGAGAGAACTTCGTCTTTTGCTTTCTTTCAATTCTGGCTAAACGTTGATGACAAGAGCGCAGTAAAATATCTAAAAATTTATAGTCCGCTTTCTATCGAAAAAATAAATGGCATAGAAAATGATTTTATAAAAAATCCTGAAAATAGATTAGCTCAGAAATCTTTGGCTTATGAAATGACTAAGCTTATTCATGGAGAACAATCAGCAATTGCTTCAAAAAAAGTCTCAGAAATATTATTTGAAAACAAGGAAATAGAAAATTTATCTCAAGAAGAAAAGAAACTTTTGACTTCTGAAATCAAAAGCGTTTCAGCTAAAATTGGAGATGGAATTAAAATTGCTGACGCTTTAGTTATGGCAGAACTTACTCAATCAAAAGGGGAAGCAGGGAGACTCTTGAAAGAAGGCGGAGTTTCTGTAAATAATGAAAAAGTAGACGAAGAATACATTATAACTTCCAAAGATTCAAAAAACGGAATAATTTTGATAAAAAAAGGAAAGAAAAACTTTGCCTGTCTTTTGGTGTAAATTAAATTAATAACATCCTTACTCCGACCATGGTCGGAGTAAGGATGTTATTAATGTTGACAAAATATTAAATTATTGATATATTGGAAATTAGAAAAAAGTTTTTTTTAATATAGATTTTATGGCAGAACTTAATTTACAGTTACCGAGATGGTTTTACGATAAATGGATTTTGTTAAACAATAAAGATCCCTTGATCAAAGAATTAATAAATTTTGCTCTTATTTTTGAGCAAGATATGGTAATTAAAACACAGAATCAAAAACCACTGGAAGCTTCAGAAAAATTGGAAATCGGTTTTTTGGAAAAATTGCGCAAATCTTATGTAGAATGGAAAGATTCTGCCTATGAAGTTTTTTTAGGACCAGATTCTTCAGAAATAGAGAAAGTAATTAAAAAATTTCGTGAACACTATAAAGAGTATGTTCTTTTTTTAGAAGCTGGTTCTCTTTGATTTTAAAAAACCCCGCAATTGCGGGGTTTTTTATTTTGTTTAGGTCTTATGTTTATTATTTAATGTGTTTAATTGACAAAACAAAGAGGTCTGATAATCTTAAATTAGAAAAGTTTTTAAAAAATTATTATGAGTCAAATGAAGTTACCAGCTTTTTTGTCAATACAATTGTTGTCAAATTTGGATACATTTGCAATACATCTAAAAAATGTTGCAACTCAAATAGAAGAGGACAAACTTCTAAAAACTCCAAAACAAAAACCCCATGGAGGCAACTAGAAACAACACTATGGGAATGGTATTGTGTACCGCCATTAAGACTGAATGGTATGTGGCAGGAAAAATATTAGTTGAACTAAAAAACAACGATTTAAAACAAGCTAACAGACTGATAAAAAAATTTAGGAGTTATTATAAAGATTACCTTTCATTTTTGGAATCAGAATAATCTTTTTGTTCTTCTTAAAATCCCCGCAATCGCGGGGTTTTTAAATTTTAGTAATTCTAGGTCCAGATGGAGTATCTTCTATATTGTAACCAGCAGTAGCACTAATTTGGCGAAATCTATCAGCTTCTTCCCAGTTTTTTTCTTTACGAACTATTTCTCTTGCTTCTACTAATTTTAAAATATCTTCTGGAATTTCTAAAGTTTCTTTTTCCAACAATTTAAAACCAAAAATTTGATCAATTATTTCGATTGTTTTATATTTTCCCTCAGCATTCTCATCTCGTAAAAGTTCCCATAGTGAAGCCAATGCTTTGGGGGTGTTTAAATCTGAATTCATAGCTTCTTTAAATTTGTCTAAATATTTTTCATTTATTTTTCCATCATTTTTTAAATCTTTAGAAATATTTTTTAGTCTGTTGTAGGAGTTTTGAGCATCGTCTAATGAATTTTTTGAAAAATCTGTTGGTTTCCTGTAGTGTGCCGATGTAACAAAATATCTTATAATTTCACCAGAATAACTTAGAAGTATGTCTCTTATTGTTTTAAAGTTTCCAAGGCTTTTACTCATTTTTATTCCATCGACATTTACCATTCCATTGTGAATCCAGAAATTTGCCATTTTTGCACCCCAAGCAGATTCACTTTGGGCAATCTCATCTTCATGGTGGGGAAAGATCAAATCTTGTCCACCTCCGTGAATGTCAAAAGGAATTCCCAGAATACTTTCAGACATAGCAGAACATTCTATATGCCAACCTGGTCTACCTTTGCCAAATGGGGTATCCCATTCTGGTTCATTTGGTTTTGAAAATTTCCAAAGTACAAAATCTTCCTTATTCTTTTTTTCTCTATTTTCTAGAACCCGCGCACCAGATTTTAAATTTTCAATTTTTTGGTGGGACAGTTTTCCATATTCTTTGTATTTTGAAATATCAAAGTAAATTCCATCGTCTTTTATTGTATAAGCGTATTCTTTTTCAATAAGTAAAGTTACAAGATTTATCATTTGTTTGATATATTCTGTAGCTTTTGGTTCTACATCAGGTTTTTCTACTCCAATTTTCTCATAATCTTCAATATGAGCTTTTGTATTTTTTTCTGTTAAATCTTTTGTAGTCTCATGTAATTCGCGTGCTTTATCAATTATTTTGTCGTCAATATCAGTAATATTTGAAGCAAACATTACATCATAGCCTAGAAATCTTAAATATTTTCTTAAAATATCAAAAGTAATTTTCTGTCTTGCATGGCCTAAGTGGGGGACATCGTTTACTGTTGGTCCACAAACATACATTCTAACAGCACCTTCTTTTATGGGTTTAAATTCTTCTTCTTTTTTTGTGAGAGTGTTATAGAGTTTTAGAGACATTTCAGTAAAAACTTATTTTATCTTAACCATTTTTTACTTTTGAAAATAAGCATTATTATCAGCACAGAAATTATCATTATTGCTAGAATAATTTCAAAAGCATTCGGGTTTTGGGTAAAAGGTACACTAACATCCATTCCAAACACAAGAGGAATCAGAGAAATTGTAATTGGAATAAAGGTCAACATTGTAAGAGTTCTAATTATTCTGTTAGTCTTACTTGTTAGAAGGGAGTCGTTTGTGTCACGAAGATCATTTAGAATTTCTTTATGACTTTCTACTGCGTTGTGAACTTTATTAAATTCTCCAATCATTATTACTAAATAATAAGAAAATTCTTCTCCAAAAAACCTCTTAGCGGTAGCCTCAAAAGATTTTAATATTTCGAAGTGGAATCGTATAGCTTGTTTAAAATCAAGAAGTTTTCTATTTACATTAGAAATAGCTTGAACCATTTCTCTTTCTTTTTCTTCAAAAATTTTAACTTCTATTTCTCTTAATGAATTATTTATATCATCTAATTTATAAGACAAATGCCTGTAAAGATCTTTTATAATATGGAAAAATAAAAATCCAGCATGACTTCCTATATTATCTTTATTTAACATAGAATTAATTTCGAATTTCTTTTCAAATTCATGTAGTGTATTTACAAATTCATAATGAACTGTAATTAAAAAATCTTTTCCTATTATAAAATCAATTTCTTGATCACCCGAATCTTCTTTTGTGTGAGAGCAAGGAAAATGGAGAATGAGATAGATAAGATTATCATAAAGATCAACCTTTGATCTTATTGTTTTATTTATAACTTCTTCTTCAATAATTTGTGGAATTTTAAACTCTCTGGATATTTCATCAATCTCGTCTTTTGTAGGAGATTCAATATCTATCCATACCAACTTCTTGTACTTGTGTCTTGAAATCATAAAAATTAGTTTCTAGTAACTAGTGTCTCCCACCTTTGGACGGGACAGGTAGTTTCTAGGGTTTTTTATTTGTAATATTATCCTTAATTATATCTTATTTTATTAGCTCAACCAAGGTAAAAAGTCTCTAATAAAGGGGGTATTGCATTTTTTGTAGTTTTCTGTAATATATAATCATTATGGAATTTGCAGTTATAGAAACAGGTGGAAAACAATATAAAGTCTCCGTTGGGGATATTTTAAAAGTTGAGAAATTAACTGGTGATTTTAAGGTGGGTGACAAGGTTACTTTTGATAAGGTTTTGCTTACAAGTAATGGAAAGGATATAGAAGTTGGTGCTCCTTACTTAGAGAAAGTAAAAGTGGAAGCTATTTTTCAAAAAGAAGGAAGAGGTCAAAAGGTTTTAGTTGTAAAATACAAAGCAAAAAGCCGATATCTAAAAAGAAATGGTCACAGACAGACTTTTAATGAAGTAAAAATTTCATCAATAAAATAAAAAACCACTCCAAAAGAGTGGTTTTTTATTACCTTGACACGCAAGTAATGTTTATGTTAGTCTTAGGTTAGAAATTGATAAAATAAGTACCATGAAAAAAGTTTGGAAATTCAGTAAATTTATAATTTTTATTATTGTTTTTGGTGGGAGTGTAGTCGGATGTTACTTTTGGGATTACCCATATTTTTCTTCGAAAAGAATAGAAAAGATCAATATCTCTTCTTTTAAAGGAAGAGTAGTAAAAGCAGACTCTATCTCACCTGGAACCTTTAAATTGGATGTTCCATTCGAATCATCATTGAAATGGAAAGAAAATGCAATTCTCTCTTATGGGGCAAATGGTTTTAATGATGGATCGATTCAGGTTTGGAAACCAGACCCCTTAACTTCTGGGGTGTTTTTATACTCATACTATTCATATGAGGCGCCGTGGAATTATACAGTTGATAAAATTTGTTATAATTCTGGTTCAAATAGTCGTGAGATTGTTTTTAAAATGGGTCCAAAATTATTCTGGATTACATTAATCATTTTTGGCCAAATATGTCTTATTGTAATAGTCTGCGGTATAACCGCGGCAATCCTTTGGTAATAAAAATATGATTTCAAAAACCCCGCAATTGTGGGGTTTTGTTTTGTATTGACAGAATGTAATTTCTTGTGCTAATCTTTAGTCAGAAATATTTTAAATGTTATTTAGATGGATTCATTTTTGAAAATATTAAACAGTATTATATTTTATTTATTTGGGTTTGTTTCAGGAATGTTATTTATTGGTATTATGGTTGTTCTTTTAAAAGAAGACATCCCGCCAAAGGTTATTTTTGAAAATAAAGATTTTATTATTTTTGAATATCAAGGTGGATATATAAATCCAATTGAGAAAAATTACAGGGAATCATTCCAAAAAATCACCCCTCAGGGGTGATTTTTTATTGACAGTTTTTTAAAGCATTTTTGAAATAATTTTTATTAAAATATGCTATACTCAAATTATGCTATCGCGGAATTTGAGTATAGAAGACAAAATTTTAAAACTTTTATTTGAGCCAAAATATCGATATAAGGGTATGTTTGTCAGTACACTCGGTTTACCAGCCGTTTTTAAAAACAAAAAACAATCTATTACTAATGCTATTTATCGACTAAAGAAAGAAAATTATATCTTAAAAGAAGATAAGTGTATTCGAATACTTCCTAGGGGGGTAAAATATATTGAGAATAAAAAAAGCCGGCTTTTAATTTTTAATTCATTGTATAAAAAAGGAGCACCCAAGAACCTATTAATTATGTTTGATATTCCAGAGATCAAAAAAGCCGAAAGGGAATGGTTTCGTTTTCACTTACGGAAGTTCGATTATTATATGATTCAAAAAAGCGTTTGGATTGGTCCTTCACCTTTACCGAAAGATTTTTTAGATTATTTAAAAGAAATTAAACTTGAAGAATGTATAAAAACATTCAAACTAGCCAAATCATTTAATACTCAAACTTAGCTACCGCAAAGTTTGAGTATTAAAATTAATAATGATTAATTTCATTATTGACGATTTTTTAATGCATTTTTTATTGTATCACTATCAGAATATTCAAGTTCTGTGCCAGTAGAAAGTCCACGTCCTAAACTTGAAATTTTAAAAGAATATTTTTCTTGAAGTGGTGATAACATTTTTCTTATATAGATATCTGTATGTTCGCCGTGAGGATTTAAAGACATTGCAATTATTATTTCTTTTAATCCATTTTCTTTCAAATCCTTCTCTACTCTTTGTAACAATTCTCTAATGCGAATTCTTTTCTCTGTATCTTTTTCTGTGATTGGAACAAGTCCTCCTAATATAAAATAATTTCCACCATAAGTTCCACTTTTTTTCATACTTTCATAATCAGCGTCTTTTTCAATAACCATAAGTAGTGATTTGTCTGTATTTTTTCCAATACATATTTCACAAAATTCTCTATCAGGATATTCGAAGTGCTTAAAACACATTTTACATTGAGAAGTTTGTTTTTTTAATTCAGAAATTAGATGCGTGAGTTCACTCACATAATCTTTATTTGAGGATAAAAGAAAATAAACAAAACGCTTGGCTTGCCTTTCGCCAATTCCGGGGAATTTTGCAAAATATTGAGATAGTTTATCGATTGGATTCACCCCATTAGAAATAGGAAACAATCAAACGACTGTTTGTTTGATTGTTTCCATAGCTTATTAATTGTTTTGATAAATTTATCGATTTCATTTTTTATATAATTTTTATTTTAATATCTTAACTGATAGATTTCTAACGGGACTCATGGCTGATTTTGTAAAATTCATTCTAAAGTTCTATAGAACTTTAGAATGAATGAATTTATTTTCTTCTAGAAGTCTTCTAAACTCATACTACTACTCCCATTCATTGCTGGATTGCTTACATTGGTATTTTTTTCAACTGAAAGGAAACTTGTAGTTTTTTCATCAAAATAAAGTTCAATTTTTCCAATAGGGCCGTTTCTGTGTTTTTCTACTAGAATTTCTGCGATATTTTGTCTGTCAGAATCTTCTTTAAATCTATCCTCTCTGTGAATAAACATAACAACATCGGCATCTTGTTCAATAGATCCAGAATCTCTCAAATCAGAGAGTTTTGGGCGTCCTCCGCGGGTTTCTATGGCACGGGAAAGCTGGGATAGGGCAAGAACAGGGACATCAAGTTCACGAGCAAGACCTTTTAGGGATCTTGAAATTTCAGTAATTTGGTTAACCATAGAATCATAGTTTTTACTCGTATTCATAAGTTGTAGGTAATCAACGACAATTAATCCAAGCTTATGTTCTAGTTTAAGTTTTCTGGCAATCGAACGCATTCTTGTTATTGAGTTTGAAGGGAAGTCATCGATAAAAATTGGCGCCTTAGAAAGTCTATCTAAGGAATCTCTTAATTTTTGAAATTCATGATCAGTGGAAAGTCTTCCCGTTCTTAAATTCCATGCGTTAACATGAGCTTCGGCTGCGAGCATTCTGTCTACTAATTGCTGAGCACTCATTTCAAGAGAAAAAATTCCAACTGGAATATTATATTTTGTTGCAGCAATACGAGCAATGTCTAGAGCAAGAGTAGTTTTACCAACAGATGGTCTAGCAGCTAAAATTATTAAATCAGAATTTTGGAAACCGGAAAGGATATTATCAAGATCAGGGAAGCCAGTCGGAACTCCGCGAAGTTTTCCTTTTGACTCATGAAGCATTTCGAGACGCTCCCATGCTTCAGTTAAAGTTTCTTTTATATTTATAAATTTTTGACTTTTTGGAGATGAAATAACAGAAAATATTTTTTTCTCAGCTAAATCTAAAATCTCATCAATATCGTCTTCTCCTTCTTTAAAACCAAGTTCAGAAACATAATCAGCAGCCTCTATTAAACTTCTCATTATAAATTTTTTATAAACTGTATCAGCATAATATTTTATATTTGTAGATGCAGGAACTGTATTTGTAAGTTCTGTTAAATATGAACTCCCACCGATTTGTTCAAGCTGTTTTTTTTCTTTTAATCTAGTCGAAACAGAAAGAAGATCAATCGGGTCTCCTTTAGCTGAAAGATCGAGCATAATTTTATAAATATTTTTATGTTTTTCCGCATAAAAAGAATCAGGGAAAATAATATCACTGATTTCATTTATTGATCCTGGTCGAAGCATAATAGAACCAAGAACGGCTTTTTCAGATTCAATACTTTGAGGAGGAATTCTTAGATTTGATTTTTGCTGAACCATGTCAAAAGTTTAACATAAAGAGAAGGGGAGTAAAATTCAAAATGCTCAAAAACCTGTGACTAAGATGGGGAAAGAAATATTGACAAAATAAAGTAGTCTGATATATTATAATCAGAAAGTAATTTAAATATTATTAGTATGAATATAGCTGATATAGGTTTAGCTGATAAAAAATTAGAAGAATTTTTTATTGATAGCGTTTTACCTCAAGGAATAAATGAAGGAGGAAAACCAAAATTTCCCAGGGCTGAAAAATTTATCTCTAATAAGTCTAAACAGGATATTCTTACTCTTGCCGGTCTGTTTTACGGACAATGGGGGTATAAAATTAAAAAAGGATCAATAGATTCAATCTTTTATATACATCAGGAAGAACAAAAAATTTCTTGCATCCTAATTAATCCTTATGCTGGTGGAAACATGATTGAAATTAGCTCATCTTGATACCTTGGCTATACACATAGAAACCCTCGAGAAATCGGGGGTTTTAATTTTGGGAATTTAACTCAATTTTGGTATTATAAAAGGATGGAAAACAAAGAAAAAATCGTTTTAACAGGGGATAGGCCAACAGGAAAGCTTCATTTGGGTCATTATATTGGCGCCCTTATTCAAAGAGTTGAATTACAAAAGAAATATAAGCAATTTGTTATGGTGGCTGATGTTCAAGCCTTGACCGACAATGCTGATAACCCAGAAAAAGTTAGAACTAATACTTTTGAAGTTACATTAGACAATCTAGCTGTTGGAGTTGATCCATCAAAGACTACTTTTTTTATTCAATCTCAAATTCCCGAACTCGCAGAACTTACTGTTTATTTTCTAAATTTAGTAACACTAGCTCGATTAAAAAGAAATCCAACAGTTAAAGATGAAATGAAGCAGAAAGGTTTCGGTGAAGATGTGCCAGTTGGTTTTTTGTGTTATCCAATTAGCCAGGCATCGGACATTTTGTCTTTCAAAGGAAATTTAGTGCCGGTTGGAGAAGATCAAGTTCCTGTTATTGAGCAAACAAATGAAATTGCAGAAAAGTTTAATAGTTTTTATGGAGAAGTTTTTCAAAAAGCAGAACCTCTTTTAACAAAAACCTCCCGACTTGTTGGCATAGATGGAAAAGGAAAGATGAGTAAATCATTAGACAATGCAATTTATCTAGCTGATTCATCTGAAGTGATTGAAGAAAAAGTTATGTCTATGTACACAGACCCAGACCATATAAAAGTAGAAGACCCTGGTAAGATCGAAGGTAATGTTGTTTTCACTTACCTAGATGCATTTGATACAGATAAAAAGGGATTGGAAGAGTTAAAAGAAAAATATCAGAAGGGTGGAGTAGGGGACGTTCTAATCAAAAAAAGATTAATTGGGGTACTGCTTGAAATTTTAAATCCGATTCGCGAAAAAAGAGAATATTTAGAAAAAGATCCAAAGTATGTAATGGATATTTTAGAAGAAGGAACAAAGAAAGCTAGGAAGGTTGTTCAAGATACGCTCAAGGAAGTAAAACAAGCAATGAAGTTAAATTATTTTTAATTTTTCTTTTTTAGTAAATCTATGTCTATAAAAAATAAAATTATTTTTTTTGTAATATTTTTTGTCATTCTATTTGGATTGTATACTCCGAACATTTTTGCTCAAACAGAAAACACAACCCCGGTCAATATTGGGTTTGTCCCTGGTAATATTTGGTATTCACAAGATCCTTTTATGGAGGGTGATTTAATTAAAATTTACACACTGGTTTTTAATAATGGTAAGAACTCTATTTCAGGCACAGTTGAATTCTATGATAAAAATGTAATTTTAGGAGATAAAAAATTTACACTTAAAGCCGGAGAAATTTTGCCAATTTATGTTGACTGGAAGGTTACTGCGGGAGATCATACTATGTCCGCAAAAATAATTGATTCTAAGATGGTTGTAAATAATACAACTGAATCTATCGTTTTAAAATATAGTCAAACAGACGAAGATGAGAGATTTGTTCCAAAAATTATTCCTGCGAGCGAAAAAATTACAGACCAAACTAATAAACAAATAGAAAAAGTTACAAATTTTGTTTCTGAAAATACCCCTGCGTCTATAAAAGAACCTGTTATTTCAACTACAAAAAGTATTGAAGCTTTTAGAACAGATACTGCAGAAAAATTAGCTACTCAAAAAGAATCAACCCAAAAAGAAATAGAAGCTGTCGATGAAAAAAGAGCTGAACAGTTAAAGAGTAATGGACAAGTTGATACTAGTACCAAAATAGAAAAACCACTCAAATATATAAAACTTTTTTTAATTAGTTTGTTTGCGTTTATTTTTAAAACAAAAGTAATTTTTTATCTATTAGCTCTTACTATTATTTTTTTAATTTTCAGATTTATTTTTAAGAAAATTTTCAAAAAGAAAAATGGTAAATAAGAATAATACACTATTTAGGATTCTTGCTGTAATATTTTTATTCATAAGTGTGTTATTTTTTCCTATCTGGATGACAATCCCACTTGGGATTATTTTTCTTTTTGTTTTTAATAATTTTTATGAATTTATAATACTTTCTTTGTTTAATGACTTGCTATATGGTGTGGAAGAACCAAGATTTTTCACTATAAAATTTGTAACATTTTTAATTTCTTTAATTTTGTTTTTTGTGGTAAAAATACTGAAAAAGAAGATAAAATTTTACAGATAAAACATTATGAGTCCCGCCCGAAATCAATCAGTTAATATATTTAAATAAAAATTAAAATTACAATGAAATCAATAAATTTTGGAAAACAATCAATAAATTACGGAAATGCCAAAACAGCTACTTGTTTAGGCATTTCCTATTTCTAACGGGATGAGAATATTCAAGAAAAAAAGAAAAATCTTTGAGATTGCTCCAGATGAAATATTTTTAGATTCAAAAAATATACCCCAATTTAATACCCAACAGATGGAGGGTAAAATTGAAAAACCAATCTCTAAAAAAACAACTGCTTTCCTGTGGTTATTTTTTCTCATAGTTATAAGTATTTTTACTTGGAAAATTTCAGCACTTCAGCTTGTAAAAGGTGAGTATTATTTTAAAAAAAGCCAAGATAACAGTTTAAATAGAAAAATTATCTTTGCTGATAGGGGAATAATTTATGACAGGAATAATGTAAGACTTGCATGGAATAGTGAAATAATGGGTGACACTGGAGATATTAGTGAGAAATTTTTACTTAGATCATATATAAAATCTCCAGGGTTATCTCATGTACTAGGATATGTTAGCTACCCTAAAAAAGATAAATCGGGAAATTACTGGAGAGAAGTATTTACTGGAAAAGATGGCGTTGAAAAAAAATACGACAATATTTTAAAAGGAGAAAATGGTGAAAAACTTTTAGAAAAAGATGCCCTTAATACTATTCAGTCTGAGAGCGTTGTTAATCCATCTAAAAATGGTGATAATGTTGTTTTAAGTATTGACTCAGGAGTTCAAACAAAACTTTTTGAAGCTATAAAAAGTCTAGCAGGATCTTCTTCTTATGTTGGTGGAGGTGGGGTTTTAATGGACATAAATAATGGAGAAATTTTAGCTATTACGAGTTACCCAGAATATGATTCCGAAATTATGTCACTAGGCAGTGATTCAAATACAATTGGAGATTATCAAAAAAGTAGTAGAAAACCATTTTTAAACAGAGCTTTAAATGTCTATGCTCCTGGATCTATTGTAAAACCCTTTATTGCTATGGGGGCATTAAATGAGCAGGTCATTGATCCATTAAAAAAAATATTAAGCACTGGATCTATTTCAATTCCTAATCCATATTTTCCAGATAAGCCATCTATTTTTAAAGACTGGAAGGCTCATGGTTGGGTAGATATGCGTCGTGCACTTGCAGTATCTTCTGACGTTTATTTTTATGAAGTTGGAGGGGGATACAAAGATCAAAAAGGTTTAGGAATTGTAAACATAGATAAGTATATGAAAATGTTTATGGTGGGAGAAAAAACTGGAGTTGATTTATATGGAGAAAATGAAGGAGTAATACCAACCCCAGAATGGAAAGAATTGAATTTTAATGGTGACCCATGGAGGGTTGGAGATACTTATCATACCTCAATTGGGCAATATGGATTTCAGGTTTCCCCAATTCAAATGGTGCGTGCTATTTCTGCTATAGCAAATGACGGCACCCTTGTTTCTCCTCATGTTGTTTTGGGAGATAAAAATTTTGAAAATAAAACTGAAAAAATTGAATTAAATACAAGTTATTTTGATATTGTAAAAGAGGGGATGAGAGGAGTCGTAATGCCAGGAGGAACAGCTACAATGCTTGATGTTCCTTATGTTAAAGTGGCAGCTAAAACTGGTAGTGCCCAAGTTGGAATTTCAAAAAAAAATATGCACGCCTGGGTTATAGGATTTTTCCCTTATGAAAAACCAAGATATGCTTTTGCAGTTTTAATGGAAAGTGGGCCATCTCAAGGAGCATCGGGAGCTCAATATGTAATGAGACAAGTTCTTGATTGGATGAGTATAAATGCTCCGGAATATTTCAAGTAAGTTCATAAAGTTATAAAGTTCGTAAAGTTTATAAAGTAAAAAACCGCCGGTTGGCGGTTTTTAGAGTTAAAAAATTAACTTTAATTTTTGTCTAAGCAATTATTAAACTGGTGACTGTGTAGCAAGAAAATCAGTAAAATCCTTTCTTATCGCATTATTTTTTACAACCACCTTAATACCATATTTTAAAGCAAGAATTATTTCTTCTTTCATTCCATCACTGAGGATTCTCCCATAAAGCCATAATTCATCAACCATACCTCGTCTGAAATATTCAATAGCTACTTTTTTAGCTAGGTTTTTAGATATCTCATCTTTTCCCAAATATTGTCTCCAAACAAAACTTGGAAAAATTGGAATGATTTTTCCAGATAAATGTAGTTGTTTACATATCTGTATCACTTTTTTAATATTTGCTTCAATATCTCCCGATATTGTGTGAGCGATAAATACTGTTTTCATTTTTCCCATATAAAAAACATTTAAACTATCTGCACAAATAATAACAAAAAATATTAATTTTGTCAAACAAAAACCGCTGTTAAGCGGTTTCATTTTGAATAACTTTACGATAATCCTCTTTAGTGAAATCCCATTCCCATGAAATACCTTTTTTCTTCCATCTTCCTTTCAGATAAATTCGATAAAATCTGGTTGATGTAAAGATTACAAAGCCTGATCCTAAAATATAAGGCCAAACAATAGGTAAAATTTGAACAAAGAGAATTACACAAACCAAGGAACAAAATTGAAAAACAAAAACAATAAAATTAAAAGGTTCATTGTCTTGTAAGCTCCTTTTTGCGTAAACAAAAGCGAAAAATAAAGAAACAATGCCCAAGATAACCAAAAGAACAAAAAGAGCATAGTCTTCAAAAGTTAAAAGATCAAAATTACAGATTTTCATATAATTAATATTTAACAAACTTCTGAGGGGAGTTTAGCATATTTAATATAGTTTGTCAAGTAAAAAATAATCTCAAAATCCTTTTAAATCAGGCCTAAATTTTATATAATAATAAAATGCAAAATAGAATTTATATCAAAGATTTAAAAAAGGAAATAGAAAAAGAAGTAATTTTGGCTGGTTGGGTTGATGTTAGACGCGATCAAGGTAAAATGGTTTTCTTTGATATGCGAGATATGACAGGCAAAGTTCAGTGCGTGGCGTTGCCGAATCGCGAAGAAGTAATTGGGCAGGCCAAGGAAATTCGTCCTGAATGGGTTTTGAAAATTACTGGTTTAGTAAATAAGCGTCCAGATAAAAATGTTAATCCTGAAATTTTAAATGGTGATATTGAACTTGAAGTTACAAATATTGAAGTATTAAATAAGGCCGAAGCATCACAAGTTGATTTATCTACTGACGGATTAGAAATTGGTGAAGAGCATAGATTGAAATATCGATATTTAGATTTACGCCGAGATCGTCTACAAAAAAATATTCGTAACAGACATAAGATTGCAAAATTTATTCGTGGTTATTTAGACAAAGAAGGTTTTATTGAAATTGAAACTCCAATACTCTCAAAATCTACTGCTGAGGGTGCGAGAGATTTCATTGTTCCATCTCGTCTTGATCAAGGAAAATTCTATGCGCTTCCACAGGCTCCACAACAATATAAACAACTTCTAATGGCTTCTGGAATGGAAAAATATTTTCAGTTTGCAAAATGTATGCGTGACGAAGATTTGCGTGGCGACAGACAGCCAGAATTTACTCAACTCGATTTAGAAATGAGCTTTGTTGACCGTGAAGATGTAATGAGCTTGAATGAGAAACTTTTAATTGAAATTGTAAAAAATCTTTATCCTGAAAAAGAAATTCAAGAGATTCCATTTCCAAGAATTACATATAAAGATGCGATTGAAAAATATGGATCTGATAGACCAGATTTAAGAAAAGATCCCGACGGACAAGCTGACGGGACAGGTAAAAATAATAAAAATCTTTTGGCTTTTTGTTGGGTGATTGATTTTCCATTTTTTGAAAAAGCAAACAAAGATAATAATCCACAAGCAGAAGGGGAATGGACATTTACCCATAATCCGTTTTCTGCAGCTCAACCGCAATTTCATGATGATTTATTAAATAAGAAAAATATTCCGGAAATTCTTACTGACCAATATGATATTATAATGAATGGTAATGAATTAGGCGGTGGTTCAATTCGAAATCATAAACCCGAAGCTCTTTTGGCAGTTTATGACATCATGGGAGTAAAAAGAGAAGAAGTTGAAAAAAATCTTTTCTATATGTTAGAAGCATTCAGGTCAGGAACTCCACCACATGGCGGAATTGCATGGGGTTTTGATCGATTTGTAATGTTACTTGAAAATGAACCAAACATTCGCGAGGTGATGGCTTTCCCAAAAAATGGAGAAGGAAAAGACTTGATGATGGATTCACCAAATGAAATTTCTGAAAAAAATCTTAAGGAATTAGGAATTAAATTAGATATAAATAAGTAGAAAATTTGTAAAGTTAAAAGCCGGATTAATCCGGCTTTTATAAATTAACTCACTTTTCCATCAATAAGAAATAAATTTGTTCCTCCAGGAGTTTTTACTTCTGTAAAACTATTGTCATTTTCCCACCAATGTAATTTATTGCAGACATTACAAGGAAATGCTGATACTATTTGTTCACGCCCTTTTACATTCCTACTTAATACTGCATGTTTTTTTACATCAATGTGTCCAATACATTTCTGATCAGTACACTTTTTACTTTTTTTTGCCATTACTAAAATTATTTTTTAATTACATTTCTATAAATAGCTTATCATATTATTTATTCTTTGTCAAACATGTAAATATCTGTAAAATATTATAAAATATATACATAAATGGATAAGACAGATAGTTATCAAATTAAAACACCTATTTTTGAGGGTCCGCTGGACCTGCTTTTAAATCTTATCGAAAACAGAAAGCTTTTTGTGAATGAAATATCTTTGTCTCAGGTAACAGATGATTATATTGAATACATTAAAAATTTTCCCAAAACCGATATGGCAGAAATTTCCGGTTTTATTATTGTGGCTGCAACTTTAATTTTAATTAAATCAAAATCTCTTTTACCAAACGTTTCTTTGACTGATGACGAAGAAGTGCAAATTAGTAATCTTGAAGATAGATTAAAAATTTATAAAACGATAAAAGATTTAAGCGTAAATATTAAAAATAATTTTGGTAAAAATATTATTTTTAATAAGTCAGATAGAGAAATAATGGAGCCAGTTTTTATGCCCGATGAAAAAATAACGATTGAAAATTTATCTGGTCTTATAAGAAGCGTAATAGATAATTTACCTAAAAAAGAAATTTTACAAAAAGTATCAGTTAAAAAAGTTATAAGTATAGAAGAGATGATAAATAGCCTGACTGATAGAATACAATCAAATCTAAAAACAAGTTTTAAAGAATTATCAAAAAATAATAATGGGTCGCCGGAAATGGTTAAAGAAAACAAAATTTATGTTATTGTAAGTTTCCTAGCCATTCTTGAATTAGTGAGACAAGGAGTGGTGGCAGTAATGCAAGATAATAATTTTGATGATATTCAGATCGAAAAAAGTGAAATATTAATAACTGAGAATTTATAAGTTTATAAAGTAAAAATTATGAATAATATTTTGTCATTTTGCAAAATGACAAAATATTAAATAAAAAACTATGGATATAAGCAGTAAAATTGAAGCAATACTTTTTATCAAGGGTGAACCGGTTTCTTTCAAAAAACTGGCTGATCTTTTGGAAGTTAATATTTCAGAAATAAAAGAAAGTTTAGAAATTTTGGAAAAAAATTTAGAAAGTAGGGGATTACAACTCATTATTAAAGAAGATGAGGTAATGTTAGGAACAAGAAAAGACTTAAGTTCTCTTTTGGAATTAATTAAAAAAGATGAATTAAATAGAGAATTAAGTAAAGCAAGTTTAGAGACTTTAACCATTATTCTTTATAAAGAACATCCAACAAGAAGTGATATAGACTATATCAGGGGAGTTAATTCTAGTTTTATTTTAAGAAACCTATTAATCAGGGGTTTAATTGAAAGAGAAACTCACCCAACCGATCAAAGAAAGTTTATTTACAAACCAACCTTTGATTTACTTTCTTATCTTGGATTATCAAAAATAGACGAGCTTCCAAATTATCAAGATTTTCAAAATATTTTAACTAAAAGTGCTGAAGAAATAAGTGAATTAGAACAAGAAGAAATTTAAAATAATAAAACCCCGCAATTTCTCGCGGGGTTTTTTCTTACCCAATGGTAAATTCAATAGAACGAGGATCAATAAAAGGTGTTTCAATTTTAACTGTCACACCTAATCCTTCAAAAATACTTGTAAGACACCTTACTACATAATCAATGTCCCGATGATCATGTTCAAACAAAATATCACATCCATTTCCAAATTCTTTTATTTGAAATTTTGAAATTAAGATAAAACATTTTGCGAAAGCGTCTTCAATAATTTTTTGAAGTGATTCCTGTTCTCCATTAATAATGGGTCGATAAAAATGAACTTCTACTTTCATACTCTACTGTTTTGGTTTTACGCAAGTAGCAGAGTCAAGGGTATAATCCGTTCTTCTTTCGTGGGGTTGGATTACTTAACCCTTGGGATATCAAAAGCACATCTAGCCGTGTGTGGACCTCTCAATATCTCGGTCGTGTCATCTTGTACTGTTATTTCTCTTTATTCAGATCATAAGATCCAGCTGTACACCAAATAGGTTTTCCCGTAAGCCATGAATAAATGTGTAATGGGCTAGCAAAACGCGATCTAACAATTCAGATTAAAGTATAGCATGTTCAATATACTTTGTCAAATAATTAAAATATATTACGAAAATTGCTTGACCCATACACAGTGTGTTGGGTTGACAAAATATTTCAATTTGCTATCATATACTCACAAATGAATTATATATTTGCAAAACATCATAGCGTAAATCATCTCCCATAAGGGGTATTTTACGTTTTTGTTTTAAATAAACTCTTAAAGTAAATACCTCTTTCCGGAGGTTTTTTAATTTCTTTAGGAGTTTTTTTATTTGTATTTAGTAATAAATAATTATTTAAATTAAGGAAAGGAGGTAAAAGTGAAATTCCCAAAGATTAATTGTTCATTTGGTGGATCTCTGGGTGGTGCAGGTGTGCATATCTAGAGAAAAAAATGAGAGAAATTTAACGGGCAAGACCTGTTAAATTTCTCTCAACTTATGGTCTTGGTAGCTCAATTAGAAGAGCGCTCCGTTGTGGTCGGAGTGGTTGAGGGTGCAAGTCCCTTCCAGGACCCCATACTTAGTGATTAGGTCACTAAGTAAAATTTAATAATTAATCTTCTGGCTAATAGCTAGTCACTAGGAACTAGAAGCTAACTTATGAGTTATAAAAAGAAAAAAAGGAAAAAGAATATTATTAATCAACTCAATTACCGTTTTGGGTTGATTAAAATTGTTCTTTTAAAAATGTATAAAAGATTTTTCCAGAAAACACTTAAAAAAGGAGGGAATATGCAATTACAACAAACAAGATCAATTATGCAAAAGCTTCGCGAAAGAGCTAGAATTATTCGCCCCAACAATCTTCGGATTAATGATTGGGTAGATGAATACATTAATGAATGTATTTTAAATGGTAAACCGGTCGAAATTTTAGTTCAATGTTGTACAGCTCTTGGGCTTGAAAAGAGAAAGCAACAACAAGGAGGAAAATTTATTCCATTAAAAGCAGAGATTAAACTTATTAAAGAAGAAATACCTAGCGCTATTGATCTTTTTCTTTCCAATAATGTAGAGGTAAGTATATTCTTCACTTTTAATAGATCATATGTAACACAACGGCGTCTTTCAAATGAAACTTTTGAAGAATATATGACTATGATTAAAAATATTGATATGGATAAGCAAACTTCTTCAAGAATAGTTTTTTTAGATTGGGAAGAAGATGTTCTTGGGGAACTTCCTAAGCCAAACATTAATGTTCTTACTAATTTTGATCAAATTGTTTCAAAAGAAGCTATTTCAATTGAATTAAATAATTTTATTCAAATCTTAAGTAGATATCCTGACAAACAAGTTTCAATTGATGAATTACGTAATGAAGCAAAATTTAGAATTTCTTGTGAGGCAGAGGAAGGGAGATTTTTAACAAGCAAAGAATCACCATTTTCTAATGGAGAATTTATTTTGATTCCATTTGAGCTTCCAGAGAGATATGTTTTCTTTAAAATTTTGGCTCCTGATTTTCAAAAAAGAATTGTGCCAATTTTAAAGCCATATCCATGGCGGATGAACATTGAATAATTCAAAATTCGACAAAATGAAACAGCGGTTATTTAACCGCTGTTTTTTGTCTTAGACTAATGCAAATAATGATTTTTTATACTATAATAGACAAATAATATGACCATAAATATGGTAAAAGTCTTTTTTCCAGCCATAGCTTGCTTTATAATCGGAATATCAATAACTCCGCTTTTAACTCATTTTTTTTATAAATATAAGATGTGGAAAAAGGCTTCTAGAAGTGCTGAAAATTCCGAAGAAATGTCTGTAAACTTTAAAAAGATTCATAATGAAAAAGAGGAGTTGAGAACACCTAGAGTTGGAGGAATAATAATCTGGCTTAGTATTTTAATTACTATTCTTTTGATATTTCTAGTTTCAAAAATTTTTCCAACTGGGGCTACCCAAAAACTGAATTTTCTAAGTAGAAATCAAACTCTCTTACCTTTGTTTACTTTAATTTTTGCATCTTTAATTGGATTAGTGGATGATCTTTTTCAAATTTACGGCAAGGGTAAGTATGCTCGCGATCCAATTTTTTACAGAAGAATCAAAATTGCGCTTATTGTTGGAATTGGATTAGTTGTTGGTCTTTGGTTTTTTTATAAATTAGGAATGAATTCAATTGCAATTCCATTTGCTCACGAACTTTATATTGGGTGGTTATTTATTCCATTTTTTATTTTAGTAATGCTCGCATTTTTTTCTAGTAGTGTCATTGATGGGATTGATGGATTATCTGGTGGAGTTTTGGCTCCCGTTTTTGTTGCCTTGGGAACAATTGCTTTTATGCATTTGCAAATAGACATAGCTGTGCTTTGTTCTGTTATAACAGCCGGAATTTTGGCATTTCTATGGTTTAATATTCCACCAGCCCGATTTTATATGGGAGAAACTGGTATGATTGGTTTGACTGTGACAATTACAGTTATTGCATTTTTAACTGATACAGTTTTAATTTTACCCTTGATTGCGTTACCACTTGTTCTAACATCTCTTTCTGTAATTATTCAAATGATTTCTAAAAAATATTTTCATAAAAAAGTTTTTAGAATTGCTCCACTTCATCATCATTTTGAAGCCCTTGGCTGGCCCTCATATAAAGTAACAATGCGTTTTTGGATTATATCTACCTTCTGTGCACTCTTTGGTGTGGTTATTGCATTGATAAGCTAAGATAAAGAAATAAAGTATTATGAATTAAGTATGAGAAATAAAAAAACCCGCTCGACTGAGCGGATTTTTGTTTACGAATGTAATTTTCTGCTTCTCAAATATTCACAAAGGAAATAAATAAATGATAAAAAACAATAAATTGCAATTGCAAGGAAAAAGAGACCTGTGTATTTAAACTCTCCTTTATAATCATGAGATATGATTACATACATTAATAAAACAAAAGAAACAAAATCTGAAATTGTACCTAAAATAAGTATTATTTTATTAAACATATATATAAGAACTTAATTTAATTTTCTATTGTAGAGTCTATCACATATATAATATTTTGTCAACAACTTTAAAAATAAAAATATCCTTTCAAATAAAGCGATTTTTGGTATAATTTTTTACAAGGAACGATCTTGAGTGTAAAACTTTTAAGGTCGCACCTTTCAAAAAATTTTACAAATTGAAATGACAAAAAAAATAGATAAAGTTTTTTTCTTTACAGTAATTACCCTTGTTATTTTAGGGGTATTTATTTTTATATCTGCATCTCTTGGAGTGCTTGCAAAAAACCAAACAAAATTTTATTCAATATTATTTAGTCAATTGGTATTAGGGCTTTGCGGGGGAACATTAGCATTAATTTTATTTTCTAAAATTGATTATAAATTTTGGAGAAAATATTCTTTTTATATTTTTTTAGTATCAATTGCTTTTACTTTACTTGTCTTTGTTCCTGGTATTGGTTTTAGTCACGGTGGAGCAAAAAGATGGATATCGCTTGGTTTTACAACTTTTCAACCTGTAGAATTTTTAAAGATAGGTTTTATTATGTATTTTGCGGCTTGGCTTTCTTGGGTTAAAAATAAAGTTCAGGATTTTAAGTTTAGTATTTTACCAACAACAATTTTACTCGGTGTTGTTGCTTTAGTTTTATTAAAACAACCAGACACAAAAAGTGTTATTTTACTTGTTTTAGTTTCTTGTGGAATGCTTTTAATTTCTGGAGCAAAAATCAGATATTTAATTTTAACTTTTATTATAGCTGTAATGGCACTAGGGGGATTAATATTATTTAGGCCATATTTAGCGGAAAGAATGAAAACTTTTGTTGATCCTAGTAGGGATCCGTCCGGTTCTTCTTATCAACTCCAACAATCTTTGATTGCTGTCGGTTCAGGTGGGATGTTTGGTAGAGGTTTTGGACAAAGTATCCAAAAGTACAGTTATCTCCCAGAACCTCAAGGTGACTCAATTTTCGCTGTTATAGGGGAAGAATTTGGCTTTGTTGGTTCAGTTTTATTTATTATATTACTACTAGTTTTTGCCTTACGAGGTTTAAAAATAGCTAATAAGTCTCCTGACACCTTCAGTAGACTTTTTGTTGCTGGAATTGTTATACTTATAACAGCTCAGTCTTTTATTCACATAGCCTGTGCAATTGGAGTTTTTCCTTTAACTGGTTTACCTTTAGTTTTTGTTAGCCAAGGAGGAACATCACTTTTATTATCTCTCGCTGCAATAGGAATTATTTTAAATATTTCTAAATTTCAAAAGAGATAAATAGGGGACTGACATTAATAATTTTTTAAAAATAACCCTTCTATTAGCAGGGTATGAAATATATGAAAATTCTTTTTACAGGAGGTGGAACGGGAGGGCATTTTTATCCGATTATTGCGGTTGCAGAAAAAGTAAATAAAATTTTAGACAAAGAAAAAATTATAAATTCTAAACTTTATTTTATGTCTGATTCTCCTTATGACAAGAAGGCTTTATTTGAAAATGGAATAATTTTTGAAAAAATTTATGCTGGTAAAATGAGAACTTATTTTTCTGTGAAAAATTTTTTTGATTTATTTAAAATTTTTTTTGGAATAATAGGGTCAATTTTTAAAGTTTATTCAATATACCCCGATGTTATATTTGCAAAAGGTGGGTATGCAAGTTTTCCTGTTTTAGTCGCTGCTAGAATTTTTAAAATTCCAGTAATTATTCATGAATCAGATTCTGCTCCAGGAAGAGTAAATGTTTGGGCTTCAAAATTTGCTGAGAAAATAGCGATATCTTATGAGGAAGCTATAAAATATTTTCCTGTTGATAAAACAGCTTTTACAGGTCAACCAGTTAGAAAAGAAATTGAAAGACCAGTAAAAGAAGGGGCTTATGAATATTTAAAATTGGAAGAAAATATTCCTGTAATTCTTGTTTTAGGAGGATCTCAAGGAGCGGAAAGAATAAACAATACAATAACAGATACTCTTTCGGATTTAATTTCCAAATATCAGATTATTCATCAAGTTGGAGAAAAAAACCTTCCTATTGTAAAAGAATTATCTGAAGGAATTTTAAACAATAGTGACTATAAAGATAGGTACAAACCATTCGGTTTTTTAAATGATTTAGCTATAAAAATGTCAGCCGGAGTTTCTGATCTAGTTATTTCAAGAGCGGGTTCTACTATTTTTGAGATTGCTTCATGGGGAATTCCATCGATTATAATCCCAATAACAAATTCAAATGGAGATCACCAGAGAAAAAATGCTTTTAATTATGCAAGAGCTGGTGCTTGTGTGGTTATAGAAGAATCAAATCTTACACCATCAGTTTTGGTTGCTGAGATAGAAAAATTAATAAATGATAAAGAAAAAATAGCAAAAATGAAAAGTGCAGCTTCAAATTTTTACAAGGCAGACGCTGCTGATAAAATAGCTCTAGAAATCGTTAAAATAGCTATAAAACATGAAAAGTAAAATTTTAAATATAAAATTACCTAAAAAAGAAAAACGGCAAATTTTTCTTTTAGTGGTTTTTGTTTTTATGCTATTGTTTTCTCCTAAAATTTTTGCTAAAACAGCAGATGAACTTCGTGATCAAATTCAACAAAAAAACGATGAGATTGTAAAATTGGAAAAAGAAATTGAAGAATATAGAAAACAACTGACAAGTCTTGGTACCCAAACAGGATCTTTAAAAAAATCTATAAAAGAACTTGATTTAACAAAAAAGAAATTAATGGCTGATATAAAAGTAACTGAAAATAAGATAACTTCTGCTAATTTAGATATAAAAAAATTAGAGATGCAAATAGATGAAAAAGAAGAAAAAATAGGAGATAATAAAAAAGCTATTGCTGAAAGTCTAAGAAAAATAAACGAATTTGATTCCCAAAGTATTATAGAGCAACTTTTATCTAATGAAAAAATTTCTGATACATGGAATGATATAGACAATATGAATAGTTTACAAAAAGAGATTAGTTTTGTTATTAATGATTTGAATCAATTAAAGCAAGGGCTTCAAGAAAATAAAACTGACACAGAAAGAGTTAGAAAAAGTTTAGTAGGCCTAAAAATTGATTTATCAGATGAGAAAAAAATTGTAGAACAAAATACTAAACAAAAAAATCAGTTATTAACTGAAACTAAAAATAAAGAATCAAATTATCAAAAACTTCTTAAGCAAAAACTTGTTCTGCAGGAAGCTTTTGAGAAAGAACTTCAAAATTATGAAGCTCAATTGAAATTCGTTTTAGATCCAAGTAAACTACCTAAAACAGGAATTGGTATTTTAAGTTGGCCTCTTGATAAAATTATAATTACCCAGAGATTTGGAAATACAGCTGCAGCAAAAAGACTTTATGCTTCTGGGTGGCATAATGGAATGGACTTCGGAATACCAGTGGGGACTCCAGTAAAATCTATGGCTGATGGAATTATTTTAGGAACAGGGGATACAGATGTTACCTGCAAAGGAGCATCTTTTGGTAAGTGGGTTTTAATCAAATATAATAATGGGTTAGCTTCAACTTATGGCCACCTATCGATGATAAAGGTTTCTTCTGGAGAAAAGGTTACAAGAGGACAAGTTGTTGGTTATAGTGGAAATACAGGATACTCAACAGGCCCACATCTTCATGTTTCTGTTTATGCAGGGGAGGCTGTAACTGTAAAAACTATGCCAAGTAAAACTTGTGGTGGGAGAATTTACACTATGCCAATTTCTGCTATTAATGCTTATCTTGATCCTGCTTTGTATTTACTAAAATAATATTTTATATAATGACACACAATAAAGTATTGTGTCAATACTTAAAACAGGATTTAAAAATTATATAATTAATAAACATGCAATATATAAAAAAACAATCAGGATTTTTAAAACTTATTATACTTATTATTATCGCAGTTTTTATCTTAAGTTTTTTAAATGTGGACGTTCAATCAAAAATAGAATCACCTCAAATCAAAAATGATCTTGTTTATATAAAAGAAAATTCAATTATTGTTTGGGATAAATATTTATCTGAGCCATTATCGTATTTATGGAATAGTGTTTTTATAACAACTCTAGTAAATTCTTTTGTCGACGGAATAAAAAAACTTAAAAATGGAGAGCCAGTTGATTTCCAGCTTATGGCTCCGCAAGTTTAATTAAAAAAAATGAAAAAAATAATTCCTCTACTATTAATAATATGTTTCCTTTTTGGTGGCTTAAATTTGACCCAGGCTGCAACTAAAAATTCAAAGAGTACTAAAAGTACTAAGACCACGGTTATTAAAAAACAAAGTAAACAAAGTTCATCTGTTAGCAAAAAAAAGATTACAAAAAAAGTTGTAAAGAAAACTATTAAGAAAAAGGTTACGAAAAAGAAAAAGAAAGAAAAATTAGTTTTACATCCACCTAAAATTGATCCGAAAAACCCACCTGGAGGACTTGATTGAATTAGGATTTTAAAGTTAGGGCTCAAAAGGTAGAGGATAGATGCATATGTATCAATTGAAAATGAACAGAAGGCTATTTTAAGCCTCTGATAACCCGTTCTTGGTTAAAAACATAGTATTTTATATAAATATGTTTAAGATTAATGTTTTTATTAAAATAAGTATGTACCAAAAGATATATTGTGCGACACTATATTAATTTTCAAATATAGTGTTTTTTTAATCCTCCCCCATGAATATGAATCAAAAATCAAATAATAGGAATTTTATATAGATATTACAATTATTGTAAATATATTCTTATTTAAACATGAGAAGATACACCGTAAACAAAAAAGAGAATTTTAATGCGGAGAATAACAAATAACTATCTATTGACTAACTATCTATTGACATCAGTCCCCTATTTGTTATCTATTTTGCACACATTGATTAAATAACTCAACTTGTTTATTATACTCTACTATATTAGATTTTATTTCAATAATTAACATATTATATTCTTCAACAAGCGCGTTATATTCTTTTGCTTTTTCTTGATATTTTGATCCATTGATATATGTAAAGATATAATTTTTATCTAAATCTTCTTTCATTATTTTTAATGTATTATACATATCATCAGATTTGTTCTGACTACTCTCAATAATTGATTTTAAATCCTCATTTATTTGAGGACAAGAAGACAGCGGTAATCCAAAGTGTTGCACAATTATCCAAACTTCTTTATCTTTAAAAATTCCCTTTTTAGAATACACACCTATTTCAGAATATTTTTCATTTAAAATATTTGCTCTATGCCCAGCACTATTCATCCACGCTTCTATTACTCCAACTTCGTTTCCAAAATCTCCTAATGCAAGATTTTCTCCTATGGTTATATAATCATAACCATTTTCTTTTGCTAGGTCTCCCACTCCTTTGTTGTCTGGAGAAATATGTTCGAAGTATTGTTTTTTAAACATATCCTCAGTTTTTTCTTTAGCCGATTGGTCTAAGTCAATATTCTCTATAAGCATTGGTAAGTTACCATTCTTAACTCTTTCCGCATTAGTTAGTTTAATTATATTTGAGATGTTTATTTCACTATTTGTATCTTCATTCGGTTTTGAATATTTTTCTAATATTTTAAGTGGTCCTGGAGTATTAACCTTTTCAGAATAATTTAAAACTTCATTCTCTTTCTTTGGAGCACTAGAATCGTGCTTAATAAAAGTATCCTGAAATATTATTACCAATAATACAACAACAATAATAATTGCTGTTTTAAAAAAACTTTTCAGATGTTCCCGTCTATTCATATATATGATGATAAAACATTAGAATAAAAAATCAACCTAAATTTTATACCCAAAAATCAAAAAACCACATTTGCATGTGATTTTTTGAATGAGGCCAAAAAATTCTATCAATTTTTTAAGGATTGAATGGAATTCCCTTGCGGTACGACCTTCAAACTTTTTAACCTCGTATAACATTCTATATAAAACAAATTATTACGCAAGTATACCTGTGGATAACTTTTAGACAATCTTTTGCTTATAAAAAATAAAAACCCTGTTTCCAGGGTTTTTTAATAGTTTTAAGTAAACTATTTATCAAGAATATATTCTATAACAACAGAATCAGTTTTTAAATCAAATACTATTCTTCTATTATTATTTTTTAAGATAGGACAATTAGCAAATGTTACACCTAGATCTTCCCACCCTTTTTCTATTAGTTCTAAATATCTCATCTAATATAGAATTATAAAAACTTCTTCTCCTATAATAGATAATATTTATTATTATGTCAAACGTGCGAACTTGTCTTAGAATTCATATTAATTACAACTTGTTGATCTGGTATATCCTAGTTTTTGAGCCTCCTCTTCTGATCCAAAATATATCTTATTTTTTGAACTTAATTGTTTGGCTTGTGAACAAGAGGTTGGGTAGTATTTATTCCCCCTACTTGAAGCTACAAACGGTTTATTACTTGTATTTTGGCCATTTAAAGTGCTTTCTAGAGCTATATTTTGCGTTTTAAGACCCATTCCCTCTTCTTTTGTAGTATTTATTAAATTAGCCTGATTTTCCCAATTTTGAGTAGAATCTTTAATTTTTGAAAGCCTCCCTAGTCCAAAAGAGCTAAAGGCCACTAAAATTATAATAAAAATAGTATATAAATTACGTCCTTTTTCAGTGTCTGAAAAGACCTTGATTTTTTCATATAAATCTTTTATACTCATATGTATATTAATTATATTGCATTTCTTTTAAAAAGCTAATTTAGGCTTTTTAAAATTTAATTTATTATGGCACATACGAAAGCTGGAGGATCAGCAAAAAACTTAAAAGACTCAAATCCTAAATACCTCGGAACAAAATTATACGATGGCCAAAAAGCAAAAGCTGGCTCAGTTATTATAAGACAAAGAGGTACAAAAATTTTAGCTGGAACAAATGTTGGGACTGGTAAAGACCATACACTTTTTGCATTAAAGGAGGGAAAAGTAAAATTTGGTTCAAAAAGAAAAAAAGGTTTTAATGGAAAAACAACTATTAAGAAGGTAGCTAATATTATCTAATCTTTAATAAAATAAACCCCCGATCTAGATCGGGGGTTTATTTTATTCTTCTCTTTCTATAATTAATTTAAAAGATGATTTTTTATTTTTTATATCAATCTGGATTTCGTATTCCCCAAGTTCCTTTATTGGTTTGTTTAAAACAAGAGCTTCTTCTGAAATTGTTATATTGTGAAGTTTTTGCATTTGAGAAATAATTTCTTTTTTGTTTACACCCGAGAATAAGCTTCCTGATTCACTTGCTCTTTCTTTTATTATTACAACTTTTCCTTTAATTTCGTCTAGATTTTTTATAAGAAGATCATCTTGAATTTGTCTTTCTATTTGAACATTCTTTTTCATTTTTTCTATTTCCTTTGCAACTTCCGTGGTTGCAATTTTTGCTAATTTCTTGGGTATTAGAAAATTCATTGCAAATCCATCATTTACATCTTTGATATCATATTTATTTCCTATTCTAGGAACATTACTAAGTAATACAACTTTCATCCCATTAGAAGTAGATCGCGATCAATTCACGCATCTGGTTAATTAGGTTATTAATATTTATTATATTTGATTTCATAATTATTGTTTATTGTTTAAATTGCGATCGCGACTTCTAACGGGATTCATATTAAAAATTTATTTTAATAATTCAATGGCTTTATCAAATTGAGGATCTTTACCTTTTTCTGCGTCCTCTATTTTAAAAGGTACACTAAAATCTGGGGTAAGTCCATTTTCTGAAATTGATATTCCGTTTGGAGTAAGCCATTTAGCAATAGTTATTTTCAGTGAAGTATCTGGAGTTACTTTTATTAATTCTTGAACAGAACCTTTTCCAAAAGTCTTATCCCCCACCAACCTAGCTATTTTATGTTCTTGTAATGCACCTGCTAAAATTTCAGAGGCTGATGCAGATCCCCCATCTACAAGTATAATCATTTGTAAGTTTTCATTAAAAATATCATACCCCTTACTTCTATAAATTTCTTGTTCTTGTCTATTACCAAAATCTTCAATCACTACGGTTTTCCCCTCAGGTAAAAACCAACTAGCCATATCGATTGAAGCTTCTAAATATCCACCGGGGTTACCTCTTAAATCTAAAATTAATTTTGATGTTTTAGTTTCAGTAAATTTTAATAATGCTTGTCTAAATAATTCTGGAGAATTTGCAGAAAAATTATAAAGTCTTATCACAAAAATATCATCCTTTTGTTCTATATCTATTGTGGGAATATTTATTTTCTCCCTAGTTAGAGTTATTTCTTTTGGTTCCTTAAGACCAATTCTATATATTGTTAATTTGACCTTAGTTCCCACTTCCCCTCTTATTGTTTTTATTGCTTCGTCTATAGAAAAATCAGCAGTTGATTTATCGTCTATTTTTATTATTTTATCTCCAGTTTTAATTCCCGCTTTATACGCAGGAGTATCTTTAAGTGGCGCAATTACAGTTAAAATTTTATCTTTCATTCCAATTTCTATTCCAACTCCGCCAAATTCCCCGCTTATTGTTTCTTCAAAAGCTTTATTTTCTTCGGGTGTAAAAAATGTTGTGTAAGGATCATTTAATGATGAAGTAAGACCTGATGTTGCTCCCCAGACTCTATCTTGATCAGATATATCTTTTGCCCAAGGAGATTTCTCGTTTATAAGATTCCAGACTTTCCAAAATGGTTCAAAATCCGCTTCAGATTTAAACGGTGTTTCTTTATTTAAAATATTTGTAATTTTTTGAACAGATGGCCTATTATTAAAACCTAAATAAACACCGAAAAAAAATATTCCGGCCACAATTAGCACTATTAATATTATAGAAATTATATTTTTTTTATTTCTTACCATATCTTAGTTAAAAAATTACCTATTATAAAAACTATTGAGAATCTAATGCTCCAATCGTATATGTATTTCCTGGATCCCAAATCATGAACGAATTAAGACCTGAATCATAAATTGCCTTTTTTTCGAGCCGTATCATTTCTGGTGTATAAGTTGCTCCCAAATTAAAATCTTGTATCCAGGGTCTCATCTTTAGAGGGTTCTCTCCCATAACTTTTGCTCTTTCAACAGCTTTGTCCATTGCAAATTTAATTATTTCATAAGGTTTACTTGCTGGATTTTTATAACCATTCCACCCTCTGGGATAGTGTGACGGATAAACCATAGGTGACACATAATCAAAATACGGAAGTGTATTTTCTAAAACTTGTCCAATATTTAAATCATCTTGGCTAGTTGCCACCAATCCAAAAACATCAGCGGACATTGGAATACCTGTATCTTTTAATTTTTCTCTTAAATATGAAAAGAAGTTTTTCATTACTTCTGACTTTGATAACCCATTACTTACCGGAAAATAAATATTTTGCATATCCCCGTCTGTTGGAAATCTTATATAGTCAAAATTTATCTCGTCAAAACCAACAGCATATGCCTCCTTTGCAATAGCTACAGTATAATCCCACATATCTTCTGACCCGGCATCAATCCAACTTATTCCTTTTCTATCTTTCCATACCAAAGTTTTATCTGTTTTTTTCTTTACAGCTAAATCTGGTCTTTTTTTAATAAAATATGGATCTTGAAAGACAGCAATTCTCCCTATTACATAAATATTTTTTTGGTGAAGTTCTGAAATAAATTCCCAAATATTTTTTATTCTATCTTTTGAAGATCCAATTTCTTTTAAATAGGGATCAGTGACATTAAAAGATATCATACCGGTGTAATCTTTTATGTCGATAACAAGAGAGTTTATTTCTGTCTCGTCTGCTATTTTTATTAATTTATTTCTAAAAGTTCTATCACTTGCAACCCAACTACTCATATATATAGCTTTTACTGCTTCTGGAGTTTTAATATGGGTCATTGGTGGTTTTTCATCTATTACAACTTCGTCTATCTTTACCTCCTGTTCATCAATTGTCTGACTTACATCTTTTACTTCATAATTTACTGGATATAATTTTGATAAATTTAAAAAGATAAATACTCCAAAAATTAATATAAAAAACCCCGAAATTAAAATATATTTCAAGGTCATATGTTTTCTAATTTTTGGTTGACTGTTATTCTTTGGTGTCATTTAAATTATTTTGATATATCCCCTCTACTGCTTTCTTTTTTATTTCATGTCTATTGTCTGTAAAAGTGTTATACTTTTCTTCTTTTTTGGGCATTAAAGTTAATTTTTCTTTATGAATAAGGTAAGCTAGATACATTAAAGAAATCCCCGTTATCATTAAGAAAAATTTTTTCCAAGAGGTTGTAAGGCCTAAAAATGGTAGGATTAAAATCCAAAAGCCGAGTATTAGAATAATTTTTTGTTTTGACATGCGTAGATTATAACAATAAATTAATATCAAAGCAAAAAGTTAATTGATTAAAGATTTATATTATTTAAGAAATTTAAAAACCCCTCAAATGAGGGGTTTTTGTTTTTGCCGGTTCTTGAGCCACTGGCTTATTGGGCTCTTCTGACGCGGCTGCCGGGTTTTTTAAATCAAAGATGCATTTTTTGTCATTGTCGCTCGTTTCATAATGTAGCATTTTTTTGTTAAACAATCCGTGAATGAACTTATTTATTAATGTGTATATCTTAGCATATTGAAAATATTTGTCAAGCATTTTTATAATAAATATCTATTTTTAAAAAATCCTTATAAAATAATGATTTTTTACTATTCCCTATCACTTAAAAACTATAACTTAGTAATAATATCCTCCCTTTACTTTAAATTTCTTTTTATCAAAAGTTACTACCATATACCAGTTCCAGGATACGGTCTTATCATCTTTTCCCACGAAATCAAACCATATTCTTGGAAATATTTCTTTATTAATCCACCTTTCTGGTTCTTCTGACGCAGGATCGACAATAATTATATTTTTATCAGTTACATTTACAACAACACTATAATGATCATCATTTTCATCAAACCAACCAATAATAACCGGTAATTTTTCTTCACGAATAAAATATTCCAATTCTTCTATTGATCCGTTTTCTTTTACATAAACAAAGCCACCAATTTCTTTTATGGCCTGGATCATTCCTTCATGCTCTGTCCCCTCACCTCTTCCCATTCCTGAAATACTACAAGCAACATTAGCTAACTGTTCTTCTGTGTGATTTTTACCAAAATATGAAAGTAAAATTTTTAAAGAGGCTGGACCACAAAGTCCCATTGATTGTTGAAAAGGTTCCACTTTAATTTTCTGCTCATCTCTGTTTACTGTATTTAATTTTTTCTTTTTCTTCCACATCATCCCATTAGAAATAGTTTATTTAAAACAAACTATATTTTTACTCTGATAATTTAATCGCCTTTATTTTTAAAATTTTATTCCGCTAATTTCTAACGGGACAAGTAAATTTATTTTTTATAATCCCAGCACTAAAATTTTAATTGTTCTAATAATTTTTTATTCTTATTCATCTATATATCTACTTTTTATCTCTACTCAGATTATTTAAAAATTTAGTACGGGATAAATATTTTTTAATTATTTGATCACCCCTCAAGTTTACCCAAGAATATTTCGCGTCTCCAGGATAAGCCCCGCCATGTTCTCTTCTTGTCTGTCTTTCTTTAGCCGAAGCAAAATCATGCGCTGAATCATAAATCATCCCCTTTTTCATTAAATCTCTTTCATGTTGTTCATGAACTAATGTAAAAAATTTATCTTTCTCTCCTAAGCAGTTGTCCAACCAAATCTCATTTTGGGGAATATATTTATAAACATAATGATGGCCACCCATAACAAATTGTGGGTCTATATATTGTCTAATAATTGAACCTTCAACATAACAAACTTTTAAACCTTCTATATTTTTTGTTCTTATATAAAAATTTGGTATTAGTCCTTTTTTACATAAAACTTTTTTTAAAAATTTACGGACATCTTTTACATTTTTACAACTCTTGGGAACTTTAGTATTTTTTAGTTTTATGAAAAAATCTAATTCTTCTTTAAAACAATAATCAAACCAAAATTTATTTTGAGGAATATAAAATTTTGGATCATAAAAATCAGCTGGAGAATTTGTATATTCGTAAAAAACAGAAAAATCGTCATCTAGTGTTTGACGAATTAAAGCCCCATCCACAAAGACTATATTTTCAATAGGTTTTTTCTGCATTAGCTCATTTTACCACAAAATAAGCCTGTAAACAACCCCTTAATTGTTTCTTTTTTCAGTGAGAATTTCTAGAGCTTCTAAATATGATTTATCTAAAAGTTCAGAATTATATTCGAATCCATAAAGCTTTTTGAAAATTTCTGAAGGATCCACAACGGCTATTTTTACTCCCTTGTCTTTAAGTATTCTTAAAACACGCAATTGTTCTTTAAACCACTCTTTTGCAATTATTGAAAATCTATCTAATTCTTCAGCTGTTTCTTTGATTTGTTCTTTTTTATTTTTTGCATATTCTTTGTCTGGAGCAGTCAAATCTAGTTTTCCCACTTCTAACCAACCCATTCCCCTGTTTATCATGGATTGTTTAAATGTTTTTGCTGAAGGCAAGACATAAATTATCATGTTATATCCATTAGGAAGTCCATCTGATCCATTAAATCTTTTAAATTTATTTTCTTCTTCAATTTCTTCATCTAATCCGTGAACATCTTCTATTACATTAATATCTCCTTGCCAATCTTCTGGAATTGGAAAAATCTTTTCATAATCTCTATCCCATGAAATTATTTTTTTATCTTTATACTTATCACTTAATTCTTTTGTTAAAACTCTTCGTGTTGTAGCTTTTCCTGAAATACCAATTCCTCCAACCAATAGTTGGAATGGCTTATTGTCTTTTTTAAAAAAATCATCTACTTCTTCAGAAATAGTATTAATTAGGTTTCCAAAATTACCAAACCTCTCTATTTTTTGACTCTTAAGTTCTTGGTTTTTATTTTCTATATAAAAACCTTTCTGAGGCATATTTTTATCAAGGACTACATTATTTTTTGACAACTGATTTAAAAACATTAGTTTCATTTCTTCTAATCTAAAATCCTTAGTATTCTCTTTTTTGTTTTTAAAATCTTTTAAATGTTTTTGAGTTAAATTAAACCATACATCATCTTGTTCTTCTTGAGACAAAGAAGATAGTTCCTTCCAAAGATCGGGGTTTAGACCTTCAAAAAACTCTTCTGTTTTATTTATTTGTACTTTATTTTCTATATTTTCTCGCATATTAATAAATTATTTTTTATTTAATAATTTTCCTATTAACAACTTATTTTTTTTATCATTCCCAAAAGACCGTCTTGAGAAAGAGAAAATTGACTATATTTTAGATCTTCTTTATCTTTTGTAACTAATACATACCTAAGACAAAAAGATATGCTTCTCTCTAGTATTGCAAATTTAATAGCATTGATTAAATATTGTTTTTCTACCTGATTTAATTTTCTATGTTTTTGATAACCATTTATTAAGGCTTCAAAATTTTTATTATTCCATTTTTTCCAATTATTAACAAAACACCAACCACGACAGGCTTGTCCCAAATCTAAAATTAAATCCCCATAATAACTTCTATCAAAATCTACAATGCAAACGATTTTCTCTCCTTTCCAAAGAACATGTCTTTTCCCTAAGTCTTCATGAATCATTCCCTTTGGTAAATTAGATGGAAAATTTATTAAAGAAATTTCTTTTTGAAAATTATCTACAAATTTCTTTTTTTCAAGAAAGCTCCCTTTTAATATAAGTTTTTTATCTTCTTTAAAATTTTTCTTACTTTCCTCTAAATCCCATCTGTGTTTTCTTTTATAATTGGTTTTATAATTTTCCGTTAATTTATGAAATCTGCCTAATAATTCACCGAATTTTTCTACTTCTTTTATAGTAGGGTTTAATTTTTCTTTGGCTTCAATAAACTCTCTTATATAACCAAAATGTCCATTCCATGAGATTATCTGCTCGCCCTTTTTGTTATAGATTGCAGTCTTTACAGGAAAACTATTTTTTATTAAATAATTTAATAATTCTAATTCCGAAAAAATTTCTTCTTTAGAACGCCACCTTATTCCCAACGGAGAAAGACGAAAGAAATATTTTTTCAAATCAGTTTCAATAATATAAGAAATATTACCACTGGTCGCTAATGGTTTTATCTTTTTTATTTGCTCTAAATCAAAATCTTTTAAAAGATTTTTAATTATGGCAATAGGCATTTTTTGTTTAATAAGCATATTTATTTTCCACTCACAATTACTACAAATTCTCCCTTTATTTTGTCTTTATTGTTTTTAAAGTAATTTTCTACCTCAGAAACTGTTCCGTATTTAACCTGCTCAAACATTTTTGTTAGTTCCCTACCAATAACAATTTTTCTATTTTCATCTAAATGTTTTCTTAAAGATTCGAGTGCCTTCATTATTCTATGTGTTGATTCATAAAAAACTACTGTTCTTTTTGATTCTGTTATTTCTTTAAATGCTGTTTCCCTCCCTTTTTTATTTGGTAAAAATCCCAAAAACAGAAATTCTGAAGATAAAATTCCACTAGCTGAAAGTGCCGTTATTAATGCGCTCGGCCCAGGAATTGGAATTATTTCAACTTCCCCGCCTGCACCAGCTATGCCAGAAGCATTGCGGGCAGGTTCACCAAATTTTTCTCTTACTTGTTGAATGATTAATACACCTGGATCGGATATGCACGGTGTACCTGCATCTGAAACCAGAGCTAAGTCCTGTTTCTCTAAAAGTTTAAGAATGTAGGAAACCTTTTCTGTTTTACTGTGTTGGTGATAACTTAAGGTTGGAGTATTTATTTGGTAATGATTTAAAAGCTTTTTTGTCGTTCGAGTATCTTCACATAAAATCAAACTAACTTCCTTTAAAGTTCGAATAGCTCGAAGACTCATATCTTCTAAATTCCCTATTGGTGTGGCTACTACATAAAATTTTGACATTATTTTATTATTAATTTTATATAATAAATTATATATTAAATCCATATTTTCTGCTATAATCAAAATATTGTGATGAAAAAGATTTTAAATTTTTTCGATAAATTAGAAGATAAAATAAGAGCAAAATTAAGTAAGAAACCAATTCTTTACTCCCTAATTGGTGGAGCTTGTATAGTTTTATTCTGGAGAGGTATTTGGATGACAGCCGACATGTTCTCTTTTATGAATGGCCCTGTTTCTATAATAATCAGCGTCATTATTCTTCTTGCTACAGGGCTTTTTGTTTCCTTTTTTATTGGAGACGTAATTTTAATTTCTGGGCTTAAAAAAGAAAAAAAAATAGCTGAAAAAACAGAAGGGGAAATCGAAACAGAAATGGATATATTAAAAGAAACAGAGGAAGAAATTGATACAGAAATGGACGTATTGAAAGAAATAAAAATAGATATTAAGAAAATCAAGAAAGATATAGAAGAAATAAAAAGATAAAAAACAGAAATTCTAGGGTTTTAATTTAAAATTTTTTTATTGACAATATATTAAATAAAATATATTCTGAAATTAGAAAAAGATCTTTATTACAGACATTATGCCAGAAGAAATTTTAATTGAACCTGAAAATCCTCTACAATATGCTTTATTTTTAGCAAGAGTAGAAGCTTTTAGAAAAGCTTGGATTCCTGATAACTTACGAAAAAAATACAGTTTTGTAATAGATAAAAAAAATCTACAAACTGTAATAATAGATAAGGAAAAATCACCACAACGGTGATTTTTTAATTGTGCGTGTGGTAGGAATCGGACCTACGACCTCTGTCTTATCAGGACAGCGTTCTACCACTGAACTACACACGCAAATAATAACCTTTAAAATATATCAAAAAAAACCTCATATAGCAACAAAAATCCCCCCGACCTAAGTCGGGAGGGTTTTTGTTTTAGAGATTATTATGATCGATATGATCTTTGTGGTCTGTTCTCTCTGCTTTCCATTGGACGAGCCTCATTTACGACAAGATTTCTCCCCTCGTATTCCTTTCCATTGAAAGTTGAGATTGCCTTTTCAGCATCCTCATCTGCCATTTCAACGAAACCGAAACCTTTACTGCGACCTGACATCTTGTCCATAATAATGATTGCTGATTCTACTGAACCAGCTTCAGCGAAAAGATTTTTTAAATCATCTTCTCTGATGGTGTAAGGTAAATTCCCTACATACAATTTTTTTGCCATAATGACAATTTACACTTTGCAAAACTTTAACTAAATATAGAATTGCAAATTTCTAACTAATCTCGACTGACTGTCGAGAACCTCCGACTTTTGGTCGGAGAACTAATAATTGTAATTACCGAGGCTTTGGCTCTTCAAACTTATCCGCTAAGCGGAACCGATGGAAAACAAAACACAAGAAAACTACTGTGTAAAGTCTACCATAGTAGAAGAATAAAGTAAACAAGCCAAACAAAAACCCACCTATTATAAAGATAAGTGGGGTTTTAAAATGGCAAATCATCATGTTTGTCAGATAATTTTTTAGATTTTTTAAGTTTTAAAAGATCCACCTCTTTTTCATTATTAAAGATAATAGACCTTCCGTCATAGGCACCTTCATTACCTTGTCCCCTCTCTTTTAAAGAAACAGTGGCTTGAAATTTACCAAAATGCTCTTCTGTGTGGTAATCTATATGGTCAAGTTTTATAAAAATTAACATGTGATCATGATTTTTATAACGAACTGCCTCTTTCCCCCAAAGATGATGGTCTTCATATCCAACAAATTCTAAAAAGGGTGGATTCTTAAATTCATCCCAAAACCATTTAGGGTATACCCACTCTGAGGGAATAATTTTATCAATTACTCCAGAATACCATCTTCCCTTGAAATCAGGTTTTAGCAATAAAAAACACTTAACCTTGTCTCCGTGTTTAAAGATTCTCCTTTTTGATTTTTTCATCAGAACTCTTTCTAAATATAATTTCTGTAGTAAGAATATTATACTTATTGTGAGTTGTCAATTCTTATTCTTCGTCATTAGATTCTCCCACTACTCCAGAATTCAATGATTCAATTATTTTTTCTATATTTCCTTCCATAATACTGTATATATTTGACCAAGATTGTTTAATTCTATGGTCTGTTACCCTATCTTGAGGAAAGTTATAAGTACGGATTTTTTCTGACCTATCAGCTGTCCCAATTTGATTTTTTCTCTCACCTGCATATTTTTTTGCTTCTTCCTCGTCTTTCATCATTTGAAGTTTAGAAGTCAAAATAGACATAGCCTTTTCTCTATTTTTTAACTGGCTTCGCTCTGATGTAGATCTAACATCTATCCCTGTAGGTTTATGAATAATTCTGACCGCTGTTTCAACTTTATTAACATTTTGACCACCTGCTCCACCCGATCTAGAATATTCCAATTCAATATCCACGGGATTGATTTCAATTGTTGTTCTTTTTTTAATCGGAAGAACAGCAATAGATGCAGTTGAGGTATGAATTCTTCCATTTTTTTCTGTCGCTGGAATTCTTTGAATTCTATGAACACCAGTTTCAAATCTAAAATTTTTGTATGCGTCTTTACCATGAATTTCAAACACCCCTTCTTTATATCCCCCAACAGGACTTTTTGATTCATAAATTAGTGCCCAAGACCAACCTAATTTTTCGGCAAATCTTTTATACATTTCAGCTAATTCAAAAGCAAAAAGAGATGCTTCGTCTCCACCAGCACCAGCCCTAACTTCAAGGATTATTTCATTTGGAAATTCTTCTTCCTCCTTATCTCCCTTTAAAATTTCTTCAATTTGTCTCTCAATAGATTCTTTTTGTGTTCTTATATTTCCTATTTCTTCTTCTGCAAGATCATTTAGAGTCGGGTCTTTTTCTACCATTTCTTTTATGTTAGTTTCTTCCTTTTCCAAATTTTCATAATTCTCAGCTAAATAGCTTGTTTTATGATTCTTTTTTAATTCGTCTATATTTATACTCATCCCGTTAGAAATAGGAAATCTAAAGATTCCCGTATTTAAATTATTGTTTAATAAACTTATTAATGCTGTTTTTAATTTTACTTTAATTCCCATATAGAAATTGAAAGATTTCTAACGGGACTCATGGTTTAATTTTATAACTAAGTAAATAAAAAAGAAACCAAAAATTGGTTTCTTTTTTACCGGGCGAAGGCCCGCTTACTTTATCTATTTTTTTACTTTCTTTGTTTTCTTAACTACAACTGCACCTTCTTTTCTTTTTTTAAATCTCTCAACTCTTCCTGCAGTATCTAATAGTTTTTCTCCACCAGTATAAAACGGATGACAATTACTACAGATTTCTACTTCTATAACAGGCATAGTAGAACCAACTTCATACTCTTTTCCGCATGAACATTTAGCTTTTGCTTTTGAATGATATGTTGGGTGTGTGTCTTTTTTCATAGTCCTTCTAATCTATCAAATATTTTATAATTGGTCAATCTTAGGCTGAATTGTATTATTTGCAATACTTAAAACGCTTCTTGCATAAGTCTGACCACTTTTTGATTTCCAGTTACCTCCAGCGTAATATTTCGCTGCAGCCCTTGATTCTGCTGTATAACCACCCTCGTCAGCCCCTAATTCAGCTAAATAGATAGCTGATGCCATAAAAGCATCTTTTGGACTCCATGGATTTGGCGTAGTAGAAATTCCTAAAGCTTTTTGTATCTTAGACTCATAAAGTTCCCATGTTGATGGAATAAATTGAGCTGGTCCCATAGCACCACCATACCCAATACTTTGAGGGCAAGAGATCTTTGTACCATAAGGATCTAAGTTCAAAACTTTTGTAATTGCAAGAAATGGTCTTACATCTCTATCTGGTTTCATAACCTTTGAAAGAGTCGCTCCAGTTGTAGTTCTAATTCCTGAACCTGTAGTACTATTTTTCAACAAACATGTCCCAACATTTTTTCCAAGATTAGTTTCTTGAGTTAAAATTGCCAAAAGAAAAGCAGGCCTAACATTTGTTTGTTTGTATATAAAATTTGCATAATCAAGTGCTGTTCCAAAAGAAATTTGAGTAGAACTATTATTTAAAGAAAATAAAGCATTTTTTATTTGTTCTGCCCTTTTTGCTCTTTCACTTAATATTGTTTGGAATTCTTTTTCTTTGTTTTTACTTATTCCGAGTAATGAATTTTTTTCTTTTTCTTGAATTTGGATTTGCTTTTGTTGATTTTCTAAATCATTTTTTACATCAATTTCTTTTTCTTGTTTTTGTTTTAGTGCATCTTTTTCTTTTTCAGCTACCGTTTTATTTTCCCTTATTTGATCAACTGAATATTTTATTGATTCATTTATTGAAGCAAAAGAATCTAAATCTGAATAAAAAGCAGAAACACTCTCACTACTTAGAACCAAGTGAAGAATGTTTTGATTGTCTATTTCATTCGTTTTTCTTATTAATTGAGAAAGAGAATCTTTTTCTCTTCCAATTTTTTCCACAAGAGTATTTATAGTTTGAACCTTCTCTGTTATTTCTCCACCTAATTTTTTAATTGTCAGATTTTTTGCTTTAATATTCAGCTTTGTAGTATTTATTTTTGAAGTTAGTTTACTTATTTCTTCTTGAATAGTTTTTGATTGGCCTTTTTGATTAGCAAGTTCTGCTTGTTTTTGTGCTATTTCTTGTTCAAGTTGAGCTAATTCTTGTTCGAGTTTTTGTCTCTCTGATTGAGCGTTGGTCAAATCAGAACTTTGAGCAAAAATCTTTACAGGAGAAAAAGCGAAAGTAAAAGTGAAGACACTTAAAACTATTATTAACAAAAGGATATTTTTAAAAGAATTTTTCATTAGAGATAAATTTAGTATCGCAAAAAGTAAAATTATTAAGCTTCAGGTGTTGTTCCCTCATCTTCTTTCTTGCCTTTCTTTTCTACTTCAATGGCAGATATATCAACAGGAACAATTTCTTCCTCTTTTTCTTCTTTCATTTGTCCTATCATAACCACAACATCGTCCTTGTCTGTAATCATTGTAACACCAGAAGGTAAAATAACATCTTTTGCTAAAATTTGATCATCCAGGTTTTCTAATGTAGAAATATCAACTTTAATTTCATGAGGAAGATCTTTTGGAAGAGCTTCAACCTGAACTTCGTGTAAAACCTTAACTAATATTCCTAAACCATTCTTAATAGCAGGTGAAATTCCAGTAAAATCTAGGGAAACCTCAACTTCGACAGGTTTATTAATATCTATAACTAAAAAGTCTATATGAATTGGCAAATTAGAAATAGGATCAACTTGAACATCATGAATTAGTGTTTCAATTTTTCCACTTTCTGACTCTAGGGTTATTGTTGAAGATTCCCCTGCTTCTTTCCATATTTTATCAAATTCTATTTTATTAATTGATATAGAGGTTGTTTTTTTGTCTGACCCGTAAAAAACAGCCGGTATTTGACCGCTTTTTCTTAAGAATTCTAAATTTTCTTTAGTATCTCTCTTTTTTGCTTGTAATTTAAACATATGAGTTAATTATATATAAAAAGCCTTAAAAGTCAAAGTCAAATTTACCCCATTAGGTATAGCAAAAGCCCCATTGCTGGGGCTTGAAACTAAATTACTTTTTTCCAGATATAATTAAAAGTTTTTCAACCAAATCTGGTCTATCTTTCTTTCCTCCATTAGATTTTAATTCATGTAAGATTATTGGGTTCTTAAGGACATTACCATCAATATCTTTAACTGAAAGCAACAACAACATTGATAATACAAGGCTGTCGTTTTCTATTAATTTATCAGAAGTAAATATGGTATTTTCTTTGTAATGATTTTCACCAGTACGAACGTAAAGTTGAAACCATTTTTTTCTTTCTGAGTCAGCAAACTTCATACTGTTGCTGACTAAATAATCCCAATTTTTAGATGTATCAATATCAGCTTTGAATCTGTAAACACCGTCTTCAGATTGTTCCCAAATACTTACAACAAGACTTCCAACGTTATCATAAGCATTTACTATCCTATTTTTTTGCCTTGATATTGGCGCACAGGTAAAATTGCCGTTTATTGCAAATTCTTTATCAATAGCACTTGTGTAAGAAACCTTAATAGTTTGAATTCCAAAATAATCAAACATTTTTACTTTAATAATTTCTTCTTCCATATTTGTAAAATAACTAATTATTTCTGCTCAAAAGATACCAAATTATAACTTTTTTGTCAACACCTAAAAATCACCATAAAATATGTTTACAAATTATTAAATCAAATACAATATGATTATTAAAATTTATTTTTTCTTAAAGAATCTTGTTTTCTTCTAAAATCTGAATGTGCAGAATAAATACTTATATTATCAAAATTTTCTGGTTGAGCTACTGGTAATTTTCGAGCAAAATCATCCCATATAATTTTCCATTTTTCTAAAGTAACAGGGTTGCTAGTGGAAGGATGAATATCAACTGAAGTTCTGTCATCTTGATTAAAAACAGATATTTTAAAACCTTTTTCTTTAAAATATTCTAGTAACTGGTATGGTAAATTTATATTTTTATTATAAACATCAATAAATTGATCACGATCACTTTTCTCCCTAAAACCAGATTGGAATGTTTTATATCCTTTTTGAGCTAAAAGAAAAACCGCATCTCTTACTTGTATCTCTAATCCATCCTTATATACTCCTAGTTCATATTCTTCATTAGTTGCAAGAGGATTATTGATTTCTCTCCTCTCTTCTCTTCTAGAGGTTTCCATTCTTTCAAAAATCTTTTGATTATGTTCAATAAAATATGTTTTATTTTCAAACAATTTTGATCTTTTTTCTATTTTTTTATTGATTTCATTTTCATTTAATCCACTAAACACGACTGATAATTCTTTATTAAGTACTTCTAAATCAGAATAGTAAGCAAGAATATATTTTTTTAACAAACTTTTTTCATCTAAATATTTTTTTGCAAAACCAAAATATAGATCCTGAATTTTCTTAACAGTGTTTGCTATATTATTCTCACTCTCTAAATTAGACTGACCAATTTTCAATTTAATGTTTTCTTTATTTACCATATCATTAGCGAATTATTGATCATAATTAAACCATATCTTTGTTCACACTTGAAACATTTAAACCTGCTACATTGTTCATTAACCATATCAATTCTTCTTTGCTAAGAGTTTGCAGAAGTTGTTGTATCGCATAATTCCCTATAATCACTTCATCTTCAATCATTTTCCAAAAAGTTTCTTCAGTAAAATCTTCTGTTGAAGCATCATATATCCCATGTTCCTTAAGTAAATATTTTAATTCATTCATTCTTGCTTGAATTTCAGTTGGGTCATTCAAATATTCACTGCCACTATTAGCCATTTCGTTAAAAATAAATACGGTAAATGATTTTAGATTTTCACCAGACTGGTCCGCATCATGAGAAAATTCATGTGTTGAAACTGAATTAGTACCATAATTTAAGAAATCTGCTCTTATTTTTGTAGTATCACCATCAATATCATAAGAACCTAAAACTGTTCCACCTTCTAATAAACTTATGTCTTCTATACTGTCGACTACATAAATTTTCCCATTACTTAATGAGTAAAGACGATAGTTAATTTCTTTTTCAATATCTTCTATTTCACTTATTGGAATATTAGAAGTATCTGGATCTGGTAATAATTCTGCTAACCTTTCTGTATCATCAGGGTTTGTTTCAATTCTTAAAGTATCATCGTCTTTATAATCTTTATTTTCACTTGGTTTTGAATTAGCTAAATAATTATTATAAATTTCTGGGTAATTATGACTTCTTAAATATTCTTTTGTAAGTCTTTCTTTAAACTTTGGAGATTGAATATAATCTTTAAACCACGATCTTTGTTCTTCAATCATTTTTTCAATATTTTCTTTTTTTGAACTATCAATATTTACTTGCCATTCTATTTTATGTTTATCTTCTAAAACACCACTTTTATTAAATCGCTGATTGTCATTATCTTGTGCATGAGCTTGCCCAAAACCAATCATTGTAGACACAATAATAATCTTTAAAATTTTTTTTATCTGTTCCGGTGATCCCTCTAATATTTTTTTAAATATATAACTTTTGTTTTGGGCTTTTTCTATTTTGTTAAAGTTGTTTAAATTTTTCATATTTTTACTCCCAGAAAATTAAGACTAAAGAAAATACTCCTAGTATCATTCCAATTATTTGAATTTTATTTGTCGTCTCACTGTAAAAATAAAGACCAATAATCAAAGCTAAGATAGCGGAAGCGATGGAAAAAATAATCGCTCCACGGGCAAGACCTGAGCCAGTTTTAATACTCCAAAGCCAAAAAATATTAGCAATAATATAGCCTGAAATTGCCAAGACCCAAAAATACCAATGACCTTTAAGTGAATACTCTTTAGCTAAAATATCAGCAATACTTTCAAATATTATTAAAAAAATTAAAGGAATTATCCAAAACATTTTATTTGATTCCATTAAACAATTTTAATCTGGCTTCGACAACTTTTTCTATCTCTTCAACTGATTTTTTTTCTAATTTATATGGCGCAATTTCTTCAGGGTTCTCTTTTAGTGATTCTTCAAGTCCTTTTCTAAAAGCCACTCTTATTTCTGTGTTGATATGGATTATTGAAATTCCGGCCTCAATTGCTTTTATAAAATCTTCATCTGTTATTCCAGATCCACCATGTAAAACAAGTGGTACTCCACACTCAACCCTGATTTGTTTTATTCTTTCAATATTCAAGCTCGGATTTGGCATATCTTTAAACATTCCATGAATATTACCCACTGACGGGGAAAACAAATCCACACCAGTTTCTTCCACATATTTTTTTGCATCTTCGGGTGTAGTAAAAGTCTCAGGAGAAATACCTTCTGGAATTTTATCTAACATTTTTGATGAAGTCCCAATATAACCAAGTTCTCCTTCAACTAATATGTTTGGGTTGATACTTTTTGCATACAGAACACATTGTTTTGTAATTTTGATATTTTCTTCAATTGGTAATTTTGCTCCATCAAAAATAACTGCATCATAACCAGCATCGATTACTGCTTTTACAGATTCAAAACTATAGTGATGGTCGGCATTTAAAAATATTGGATAATTATCTTTCTCCCGAATTTCTTTAATTAAAGCTACTGCTTCATTTTTTCCAAAAAATTCTTCCTCTCCTTCTGAAAGTCCAATAATCACTGGTAAATTTAATTTTTTCGCCACTTGATAGATTCCATGCAAGGCTTCTAAGTTTGAAATATTAAAATGTCCAATGGCTTTATGGTTTTTATCAGCTTCCAATATATACTCTTTTAAAGTTTTCATACATCTAATTATAACATATTGAAGTTCTTTAATTTATTTAAATATGATAAAATATGGGCATGTTTAATAAAAAACCTAAGAAAATAGATTTTTTAGCTGTTGGTGATATGACCACAGATGCCTTTATAAGATTAAAAGATGCTGAAGCTTTAATGAATAATGGCACACTAGAACTTTGTGTTCGCTTTGGAGACAAGGTTCCTTATGAATCAGTGGAAGTTGTCAGAGCTGTTGGAAATAGTGCTAATGCTGCAGTTTCGGCTGCTAAATTTGGACTCACATCAGCTTTATTTGTAAACATTGGAGATGATGAAAACGGGAGAGAATGCGTTGATGTTCTAAAAAAATCAAATGTTTTAACAAATTATATAAAAATAAATAAAGGCCTACCAACAAATTATCATTATGTTCTTTGGTATGGTGCTGATAGAACGATTTTAGTAAAACATACAGAATATGATTATAAATTTCCACAAGACCTTGAAGAACCGAGTTGGATTTATTTAAGTTCTCTTGCAGAAAATACAGAAAAATTTCATTTAGAAATTGCTGAATATCTCAAAAAACATCCTGATGTAAAATTATCTTTTCAGCCAGGAACTTTCCAAATGAAACTAGGGACAGATAAATTAAAAGACCTTTATAAACTTTCTGAATTATTTTTTTGTAACACAGATGAAGCTAGAAGAATTTTAAATATTGGAAACTCCCTAAACACTTCAGAAAAAGTGTCGGGCAAGGAAGATATTTTAGAATTATTAAAAAAAATGCACGAGCTTGGACCAAGAATTGTTTTTATAACAGATGGACCAAAAGGAGCTTACGCGTATAACGGCGCAGATGCTTTATTTATTCCTTGTTACCCTGATATAAAGCCTCCTTTAAACAGAACTGGTGCTGGAGACGCTTTTGCTTCAACTATTACATCAATGCTTGCACTGGGAAAAACTTTACCTGAAGCACTAATGATGGGACCAGTTAACTCAATGCATGTTGTTCAATATGTTGGTGCCCAAAAAGGTTTACTTACTATCAAAGAAATAGAAGAGTATCTTAAAAATGCACCCGAAGATTATAAAGTTAAAAAAATTAATTAATCACGAAAAAGAGATTACTCTCTCGTGATAGAAAATATGTTTTTAAAAAGTAATAAAAAAATAGAAAGAATCATTACAGAAAAAAGAAACAAGGGTGAAGATATGACTGAAGAAAAAAAGACCCATGATTTAATTAAAAAAGAATCAGTAGAACTCCCTGATTATATTTTTGATGAGATATATGAAAGAATATTAATAAAAATAGACAATCTTGGAACAAAAGTAGAGGCATTGAAAACAGAATTTAAAGAAAATGAAAAAATTTATGATGAGTTAGAAAAACAAAAAGATTACATTAGTAATAAAATAGATGCTATTGAAGAACAATATCATGAAAAATTTATAGCTATGCCAGAACTTAAGGGAGATTTTAAAGATATAGAAATATTAATTGGAAATTTAGGAGAATTAACTCTAAAACTAGAAGAATTAACAAACACAATTTCACTCATAAAAACTAACCAGTTAAAAATTGAAGAAAAATTAGACTACTTTGAAACCGCATTTAACGATCTCAAAAAATCAATAATTGGTGAAGATAAAGAAGGAAAGGAGATGGTTGAATTCCCTAATGCTAAACTTAATTAATTTTATTTCCCTAAAAATTTTTTAATAGTTTCTGTTATAGATTCTGAATCTAATCCGTAATGTTTGTATAATTCTTCTGGATTTCCAGATTGCCCAAATTCATCTTTAATCCCAATAAATCTTATTGGGATTGGAAAATTTTCTGCCAAAACTTCAGCCACAGCACTCCCTAATCCCCCAGCAATTTGATGATCTTCAATAGTGACAACAGCATTAGTTTTTTTAGCTAATTCAATTATTTTTTCTCTATCGATTGGTTTTATTGTATGCAAATTCAAAACGATACTTCCAATCCCCTCTTCTTCTAATTTTTTTGCAGAAATTAAAGCATTATAAATTATTGGTCCACAACTTATTATTAAAACTTGTGGATTCTCTGATTCAAATAAAATATTTGCTTTACCTATTTCAAAGGGAGAATCTTCTGTGGTGATTAGTGGACTTTTTTCACGAATCAATCTTAGATATTGTGGCCCATCAGTCTTTACCATAGCTATTGTTGCCTTCTTAGCTTCAATTGAATCACACGGAACAACTATCTGCATTCGGGGAAGAACTCTCATTAAAGCAATATCTTCTAATGCTTGATGTGATCCTCCATCGGGACCAACAGAAAGTCCAGCATGAGATCCTATTATTTTTACATTTGTATTGTTATAACAAATATTTGTTCTAATTTGTTCCCAATTTCTTCCCGGTGAAAAAATCGCATACGATGTCGCAAATGGAATTTTACCAACCGAAGCCATCCCTGAAGCTACACTTACTAAATTTTGTTCAGCTATTCCAACTTCAAAAAATCTTTCTGGAAACTTTTCTACAAATTTATCTATTTTTACTGATTCTCTTAAATCCGCAGTTAAGACAACTACATTTTTATTTTTTTCTCCCGCCTCTAAAAGTCCATCGCCAAAACCATTGCGAATTAATTCTTTTTCGACATCTTTATCAAATAATTTTTTATTTAGTTTTTGATTTTTATTTAACATTATACTTTATGACTTTACAAACTTTATGAACTTGATAATTCATTCAGTGCTTTTTCACCCGTTTCTTTATCAATAGTTTTTCCATGCCATTTATAATCATTTTCAAATTCTTTTACACCTTTTCCAGGAATCGTATGCGCAATAACAATTGAAGCCTTGCCAGAATTTTGAGCTTTTTCTATTCCATTAAATATTTCTTCAAAATTATTTCCATCAATTTCTAAAACATTTAAATTAAATGCTTCCAATTTTTCTTTTAATGGTTCAAGAGGTAAAATATCTTCCGTATTTCCGTCAAGTTGAATTTTATTTCTATCAATAATAATTATTAAATTTTCTAATTTACCCGCCTGCTCCCGACCATTTGGGAGGGCGGGCAGGTTTTTTCCTGCCAAAAGAAGTGCCTCCCATGTTTGCCCTTCATCAAATTCCCCATCACTCATCAAGCAATAAACTTTATTTTTTTTATCATCTAATCTAAGTCCGAGAGCCATACCAACAGCCTGAGAAAGCCCTTCTCCAAGTGGTCCCGATGAAGTCTCAACAAGTGGTAAGAAATCACGATGTGGATGCCCTTGAAGACGAGAATTCAGCTTTCTTAAGGTCATTAACTCTTCTAATGGAAAATACCCGGAGTGAGCCATTGTAGCGTATAAAACAGGACAAATATGACCATTTGAAAGCACTAACCTGTCCCTTTTTTCTGAAAGCGGGTTTTTAGGATCATGTTTTAAAATTCCAAAATAAAGAGCTGTAAAAATATCAGCCATTCCAAGTGCTCCACCTGGGTGCCCAGAACCTACTTCCACAAGCATTTCTATAATAGATTTTCTTATGCTATTTGCTTTGATTTCCAAATCTTTTATTTTTTCTTGAGACAACATAATTAAGCTAAGTATACCAAAATAAAACTACAAAAACTACAAAAACCCCCGACCTAGGTCGGGGGTTTTAAAAACATAATCAGAAGATTATTTTTATTTTTTTAATAACAGTTCCATTATCAAAAACGAAATTGTTGTATTTTAAAATATCTTCTTTCCTAAGTGTCCTTGCAGAACTTTTGGGGAAATAAACATTAGTGGATTCAGGATCAAAAACCCAATTTCCAACCCAGTAATTTTTTGTTTTTCCTGTGATTTCAACAATATTGGGTTTTTTCCTACTCACATCAACGGGATTTTTCAAAATATTTATTATTGATGCCTTTGTAGCCATCATGTATCGAGGTTTGATTTGAACAATTTTTTCCTCTTCTACAATTTCTCCTTCTGTCATGGATTATTTGAATAAAAACTTTTATCTAAATAATGTTATACCTCATTTAAAATAAAAATCAAGTAGTTACATATTTTTTAACTCTTCTATTGTCTCCTCAATATCCAAACTCTTAAAAATCGCTGAACCCACGACAAGTCTATCTGCGCCAGCATTTTTTAAATCTTCTGCATTTTCTAAATTTACTCCCCCATCTACACTTATTGTAAGTTCAGGATATTCTTTTCTTAAATCAGAAATTTTTTCAAGAACTTTATTATCAAAAGATTTACCCTGAAAACCTACTTCTTCTATTGCCATACATTGCACAAAATCAACATTGGGAATTATTTTTTTAATAGATTCAATTTGAACATCTAAATTTATAGAAATTCCTATTTCCACACTTTCCCTAACATAGATATCAATATTTTTTACAAGCTCATTAAATTCTTCAAAATCATCATCTTTTGTAATATGAAATATTATTCTACTCGCACCCAACTTAAGAAAAAATTCTAAATCCTTTATTGCATCTTTTATCATTAAATGAAACTCATAACTTATATCTTCCCAATAAGGCATTCCGTCTTTTTCATTTAAAATCGAGTTTAAACTAGTTTCATCTTTTTCTTGAAATGGCCATGTGACATTATCGCAAAGATTTCCATTCATAAGATCAAGTTGTACATAAGGCACAAAAGAAACCACCCGAGAGACTTTCTCTTTTATTTCGTTAAAATTTTTTGGAATAATTGCAGGAATGACTTGCATAGGTTTATAGGTTATAGGTTGTAGGTTATAGTGAATCTATCTTGTCGATTCTTCTTAAATGCCGTGCATCTCCAGAAAACTTAGTCTCAAGAAATTTTTTCACAGATTGTATTGCCTCATCTTCATCCATAAATCTTACCCCCAGTGAAAGAATATTCGCGTCGTTGTGTTCTCTTCCTAATTTAATTATATCCATATTTTTTCCATAATATTCTATGGCCCTAACTCCCTCTACTCTATTTGCATCCATTGCTTCCCCTTCTCCTGATCCACCCATAATAATTCCAAAACTTCCCTTATCTTCAGCCACCGCTTTTGCAACAGGAGTTATAAAATCAGGATAATCATCATTTGGATTAAACTCATATGCACCCTTATCTTCAACTTGATAACCAAGCTCTTTTAAAAAAGGAATTAATTTTTCCTTTAATTCAAACCCAGCATGATCTGTTCCGATGTATACTTTCATATTAATTTTTTAATCCTTTATATCTTAAACAATCTTTAAATAATCTTTCTTGATTATCTAGCCATGCCTGGCTATTAATAAACTCTTGATTATGAGAAAAATTATATAAAAATGTTTCATTATTACAATTCTTCCTTATATGTGCAGGTCTTAATTGAAACCAGTAAAAACCCCCACCCAAAATAATAATAATTAAAATAATAAACCTCCAATTATTTAATTCTTTTAAAACTTTTTTCATATTATTTATAACTTTATAACTTTATAACTTTCTACCTTATCATCTTCCCTACTTTAATTACATGATCAACTAATGTATAAGCCTGCCCGCACACTTGTTTAATTAATAAATTTCCCCGCCCTTACCACATGATCAACTAGTGTGTGAGTATACCCCATTTCGTTATCATACCAAGCTAAAACTTTTACTAAATTTCCACCAACTACTCTTGTTAATCCCAAATCAGCAATGGAACCATGTGGGTTTCCTAAAATATCACTTGAAACGAGTTCTTCTTCGGTCACATCAAAAATACCTTGCCAACGAGGATCGCTTGCTGCCTTTTTTAAAATCTCATTCACTTCTTCTTTGGTAGTATTTCTTTTTGAAATAAAAGTAACATCAACAATAGATCCAGAAACAATCGGCACCCTAATTGAAATTCCATCAAAAAGACCTTCTAGTTGCGGAATAGCTTTGGTTATTGATATCGCTGCTCCTGTTGAAGTGGGAACAATATTATGTCCAGCTGATCTTCCTTCTCTCCAATTGTTTTTATTTGGTGCATCTACTGTTGGCTGATTGATAGTGTTTGCATGAGTTGTATTTAATAATGCTTTTTCAATACCTAATGCTTCATCTAAAATAGCAATGAGTGGACTCCCAGCATTTGTTGTACAAGAAGCATTTGAAGTAATAATACATCTTTCTAATTCTTTTTCATTAATTCCCATTAAAACTGTAGCCCCAGGAATATCACTGGAAGGTTCATCTTTCATCGGACCAGTAACAACAACTTTTTTAGCTCCACAATCTAAATGAAATTTTGATTTTTCGAAAGAAGTGAAAAGTCCTGTGCTTTCAACCACTACATCGATATTTAAATCTTTCCACGGTAATTTTGTAGTGTCTTTTTCTGATAAAAATTTTATAGTTTTTCCTTCAATAATTAAATCTGTCCCAACTACTTCAATTTTTTTATCCCATTTTCCATAAACAGTATCGTGATGAAGTAAGTAAGCCATATTTGATATGTCACCCAAATCATTTGCTGCCACTATTTCAATCTCGGGACGCTCCCAGGCGATTTTCAAAAAAGCTCTCCCAACTCTTCCAAAACCATTTATTGCTACACGTGTTGTTTTATTTGCCATAATTTCTTGTCCTGCGAAGCCTTGGCGAAGCAGGATGATTAATTTTTTACTTTTCAGCCATAGGCTGATCCGCCTTGGGCGGAATAACTTTTAACTTACTTGTATTATATCACCCTGTAGTGAATTTTGGAAAAATACAAAGTATAAAATCTGATTAAAATCAGATTATTTCCAAAATCTACTACGGGGTACTAAATTTAAATAAAAAAAACCCCGCCGTAGCGGGGTTTAGGGTGCAATAGCTCTTTTATTTTTTTACCGCATCAGCGTATAGGTCTGGGATAATAGCCCGAGAGTGCCTTGATAAATCAAGATCTCCACCATTTCCATGGCCTACCGGTGAATCTACAGGGGTCAATCGTAACTGACTTGCTTTCGTGTTGTTTTTTAAAAAATTTTAACTACTGCAAAATTACTATATCAAATCAATAATATAAGTCAAGCCTTAAAATTAAATAAAAAAAGCCCCGGCTGCTGCCGGGGCTGTAATATCCAAAGACCCACTCTTTAGATACTTTCCAGTTTACTAGGAAAAATTGCTGGTGACTTTATGGGTTTGGTCCAAAGTCAATACTCCATCAATAAATCCTAACTGTGTTTCGAAAATTGTCTTCGAGGTTTAAACGCAAAACTTGCTACTTTTTCGCCTAGGTGCCGGCATTATTTACTCTTTGAAAGCTTAACTAATGGTTTGGGGGCACCTTCTTTCCGCCTATGCTTAATTGTACCTTTATACGTACGTTTCAGCTGATCTGCCTTGCCGAGGGGCGATATATCGCGTACCTGTGGCGTTGTATGGCGGGGCTTTTTATAAAACACCCGGGGGTTCCCGATGGAGATAAAACTCCGCTGCAATGGGGCTACCCGGTGACTAATAACCTTTGAAGAACAATTTTGTAACTAAAGTATAGCAAATCTATTAGATTTGTCAAGTACTATTTAAATATTTAAAATACCCTTATTTTTCAAGCTATTTTTGAAATAAATAAAACCCCAGTTGCGACCTAACTGGGGTTTTATAACGTTCTTTGAAATAGTGTACTCGTGGAGTAAACCTTCAAGGATGGATAAGAACGATTGGGCCGCTTGTTTAATAGGATAGCATATTCAATTTTATTGTCAACTATTATTCATTAAGTGACACAATTTCTGCAGGTGCAGAAATTGTGTCACTTCGTGTTTTTTGCTTAACTATTTAAGTAATTCTTTTATTATTTCAATTACCACCTTGGGATTTGCGCTTCCTTTTGTTTCTTTAATCACCTGCCCAACTAAAGACATAATCGCATTTTCTTTGCCACTTTTATAATCAGCTACAACTTTTTCATTTGCATCTAGAATTTTTTGCGCAATTATTTTTAATTCCCCTTCATCATTTTTCTGAAGTAAATTATTTTCTTTGGCATATTCGCGAATATTTTTCCCGACTTCAAAATTCTTTCCCATTAAAATAATATCTTTCGCAGAACGAGAGTTTAATTCACTTTTTGAAACCATCAAAACTACCTCGGCTAATAATTCTGGACTTATAAACTCCCCCACTATTTTTCCTGAGCCAACAAGGTCGTTTGAAATAAAATTTGAAGTAATCCTTATTAATTCTTTATCTTGTTTAAAATGTTTTAAAACCGCTTCAAAATATTTCCCTAATTCTTGATTATTCACATAACTCTCAATATCTTCATCTTTAATTTCAAAATCTTTTTTATATCTATCTCTCTTCTGCCATGGAAGTTCTGGAAGAGAGTTCTTGATTTCATCTAAATCAAAAGCTTCATGAAGTTTTAATTTTGGTAAATCTGGATCAGGAAAATATCGATAGTCATGACTAGATTCTTTTTTACGCTGTGAAAATGTTTCTTGTTTATTTTCATCCCAACCACGAGTTTCTTGGACTATTTCACTTCCCTTTCCGTTTTCTAAAAGCGCAGTCATTCTTTCTATTTCAAATTTTATAGCTCTCTCAACAGTTCTAAATGAGTTTAAGTTTTTTACCTCAACTTTTGTTCCAAATTTTTCTGTATCACTCACTGAAATATTCGCTTCCACCCTCATTTCACCTTTTTCCATATTTGCTTCTGATACTCCTAAATATTTTAAAAGTAATTGAAGTTCGCGTGCAAACTTACTTGCATCTTCTGCTGAATGAATTACTGGTTCTGTTACAAGCTCCATTAATGGCACCCCGGCACGATTAAAATCAATTAAAGAATAATCTCCTCTATCATGTTTTGAAGTAGCAGTGTCCTCTTCTAAATGCACTCGAGTAATATCTATTCCGTTTAATTTTCCACCTGAAACTATCGGGTATTTATATTGAGAAATCTGATAACCTTTTGGAATGTCTGGATAAAAATAATTTTTCCTATCAAATTCAGTAAAATCTGCAATATTCCCATCCACTGCCAAACCAACCTTAATCACATGTTCTACTGCCTTTTTGTTTATAACAGGAAGAGTTCCTGGCTGAGCTGTACAGACAGGACAAATATTTACATTTGGATTTATTTCGTCAGGATCATTTTTAGAATCACAAAACATTTTTGTGTTAGTCTTTAGTTCCGCATGAATTTCTAATCCTATTGTGGGTTTATATTCACTCATAATATCTAAGTATTTTACCAAAAATTTTAATTAAACTAAACCATTGACAATGTTTTTTATAATGATAATCTAAGAACAGAAAAGAACATTAACTGATTAATATGAAAATAAAACCAACAAATGTCCCTGGTTTAAAAGATTATTATAGTGAATTTGTAAGAGTTGCACACTTACAACAGGAAGCAGACACTATTATTTTGGTGACCGCTAGGCGAATGGCGCAAAAAATCATTGCTAATTTCCCAACACACGAAGAGTTAGTTTTAAAACTCTTAGAACTCCCTGTAACATTGACTACAGGAATCGACTTAATTGATTGGGTGGATGAAAAAATAACATTACTAGATGTAATTTTTTTAACAGCTATCAAACAATCACAAGAAAAGGGTTCAGAAGGACCAATACGTGCTCACTTTCTTTCAGTTTCGAAAGAATCTCTTATTTCTGAGTGTAAGTTTCATAATTACTATAGTATTAACAAGGGAGACAATTTTAAGGAAATGGAAGAAACTTGTGTAAAAATAGGGCAACACACGAATTCTTTCATTTTTCTTATGCCATCAAAAAGTAATCAACTGACTGAATATCAATTTGTGTTTCATTGCGACTTTTCCAAAAAATTTCCTACGTTTCCCTCTGTTTGATGCCTGAAATTTCATATTTTAAAAAACCACCCAATTGGGTGGTTTTTTATTTACTTGACAGTTATATCTTAAAATAGTATCCTATCAACAGACATTTAGTAAAGACAAAAAAATGAAAAAGTTCTTATTATTTTTGAGTTTTATTTTATTAAGCACAGTAACAGTAAAAAGTCAGATCAGACTAGATTCATTTATAGTCGATACCCCTATCACAGATTTGAAGGATATTGAAAAATATTTTCCAGGTGATTTTGGGGATGAATTATCTTCTTGCTGTCTTAAATATGATACCGGAGGAAGAACCATAATCATTAAGTTGGTAAAATTGCGTGGCAGTAATGTCACAGGAATTTTAAAACAAATTGACAGTCTTGGTTTTAAACCTGTTCCAACTCCATATCTTCTTGGATTGGGAATGAAATATTCATATTCAAAAATGTTTTGTGATTCTAAAAATCATTTAGGGTGGCCAGATATTATTTCTCTGGACACCAATAATATTTGTTTCAGCAAAACTATGAGTGAAAATAGTTTTATCTATTTAACGGGTCATAGTGGGCCAGGAATTACAATTGGCAAGGTGAGATTTAGCATTATATTCCACCCAAAAGAATGGTCTTTTGCCGTGATGAAAAAATAAAAAGTTCTTTTAAAAAACCACCCGATCGGGTGGTTTTTATTTTTCTTCTAAAATTTTTACAAGGCTATCTGAAAATTGTTTTATAGAATTATCGTCGTATAGAGTAATTGTAAATACTTTCTTTTTGGATTTTTCTCCACCCGAGGCGGATCCGCCTAAAGCGGAAAATTTCTTTATATTTGCTTTTATTGTCTTTTCATCAACCAAATCAGTTTTTGTCAGTAAAATTATTTCTTCTTTTTCTACAAGATCCTCCCCGTATTTTTCTAACTCTTTTCTAATTTGTTTATAGATTGCAACCATATCCTCTTTTTCAAAAGAAATTAGATGAATTAACATTTTTGTTCTTTTTATGTGTTTTAAAAATTTTGTTCCAAGTCCTTTTCCTTCGGATGCTCCTTCAATAAGTCCTGGAATATCAGCAATTACAAAACCATAAAAACTCCCTAAATTTGGATCAAGTGTTGTAAATTGATAACTTCCAATTTTTGCCTTCGCATTGGTTAAAGAATTAAGTAAACTTGATTTTCCAGCATTAGGAAGCCCGATCAAACCAATATCAGCGAAAAGTTGGAGTTCTATAAAAAATTCAGCATCATCCCCAGGTTTCCCAAATGTGCACTCTTTTGGTGTTGTATTAGTAGAACTTTTAAAATGCTCATTCCCTAGTCCACCATTTCCACCCTCGAGAAGTAGTTCTCTTTGTCCTTCTTTGACTAAAGAAATTACTTTATCAGTTTTTAAATTCGTTACTATTGATCCAATTGGAAGTTCTATAATACAGTCCTCTCCATTTGCTCCGTGAATATTATTACTTCCCCCATCTTCTCCTCTTTCGGCTATAAATTCTTTCTGGTTTTTATACTTAGCAAGAATATAAACATCTCTTATTGCTTCTACATAAACGTTCCCACCTCTACCTGCATTTCCACCACCTGGACCCATTAAAGGCTTTCCCTTCTCATGGCGCCATCTAACAACGCCGTTTCCACCGTCGCCTGCCTTTGCATATATTTTAATTTCATCTGTAAAAGCCATTGTCTATGATTCTAGCGCAATTTGAGCTAATTTGATAGCCCCTTCTTTAGAATTAGCTGTTGCAATAAAAAGATTTTTATGACAAAAAAGTGCATCAGGAACACCTGAAACTTGTGCCAATTCTTCACCTGTTAAACCGCCCCAGCTTTTTGGTAAATCTTTTCTATTTACAAAAGAATTAGAATCGTCTCTTATTGTAAGAATTTGCCATTTATTATCTGCATCTTTTGGAAAAACAACAAAAAGTGGTTCTTTGTGTTTACTTAAAACAGGGTCTCTTGGATAACCTTTGTCTAAAACTATTATTCTTTTGTCTTCTGTATTTTTATAAATTTCTTCAACAAATTTTTCACCTTCAAAATTATCTTTAGTTTTAGAAATTTCTCTTTGTATCAAAATTTTTGCAACTTCTACAATTTTTAAAAAAGTTCCGTCTTGAATATTTCTATCTTCTTTCCAACTTGGCAAAAAAGCATCTATTAAATTCCCTAGATCGTAAGAATGTACATCTTTTTTTATATCTTCTGAAAGTTTTATTCCACTATCGAATGCGTCAATTGATTGGACTAATTTTTTATCTAATTCATCTGAAATTTCCTTTGAACCACAAACTCTTTCCCCAAATTTTTTCCAAACTAAACCAAATGAGGCAAAAGGTATTCCATTTTGTCTTTCCCCCGCTCCTTCTATTTGGTGATGATCAAATAAATTTTTATCAGGATTATTAATCCAACCCACATCAACTAAAAATATATCTTGATTATTAAATCCACTCTTTATTGCCGTTTCATCTCTTGTTCTCAAAATATCAAATTCTTTACCTTCTTGTTCAAAAAAAATAGATAGAGTTGCACAGGTAAAAATTTCATCCGCATGAAATGATCCATTATGTGTAATTATTTTAATTTTATTTTTAATTTCCATATTTGTTTTAATCTATTCGCATATTCGTGCGAATTAGCCGTTGTAAATTTTAATGATTTTTATTTTTCTATTTCTTTTTGGCCATTTCCATTTCCATTTCCATTTTTAAGTCCTCTAAAAAATTCAACAAAGACGGTGGCAATTTTTTCAAATGACATAAAGGCAAAAATAAGCAATAAAATTATTAATAAGAATTTATTAACATTTTTACTTATAGAAAGCGCAACTGCACTAAAAAAATAACCTAAACCAAAAATGTACGACATCCAAATTATTGTTGAAAAAAGCTCTGCTTTAAAATAAGTTTTAAAATTTATTTTTGAAAAACCCGCAAATACCAAAGTAACATGATTTATTCCAACAATAAATTTTGAGAAAAATATTGACCAAAACGGTTTTTCCACAAGTCTCGGGAAAAAGAAGATTATTCTTTTTTGTAAATAAATCAAAAACTTACTATTGGGAAATTTCCTTCCAAGTAAATCACCTATGTAGTAACCCAACATTGTCTTTACCATTGCCCCTAAAAAAGCGACAAGTAAAACAGGAAATGCTTGAAAGACTCCCAAATGAGACATCACCCCGAAACTTATAATAACAACCTCTCCCTCAATAATAACCCCTAAAAAGAGAACAATATATGCCCAAGCGGCATGAAGTTCAAAGAAATGTCTAAAAAATAAAATTGTATTATGCATATTTTATCCGACAATTCTTTTTAAAATCCAGTTAAATATTGAAATTAACAATGCTCCAAAGAAAGCTGACGCAAAACCATTAATAGTAAACCCTGGAATTACGTAAGCTAAAAAATAAAATATTAACCCATTTAAAACTAGAGAAAACAATCCTAGGGTTAAAATATTTATCGGTAAAGTTAAAATTTTAATTATTGGTTTAATTATAAGATCTATAAACATCAAACATGCCCCAATCACAAAAATTATATAAAAAGGATTTATCCCGATTCCATGAATAATAAAAGGTAAAATAAAAATAGCCAAAGATAGCAAAAGCCAATGTAGAACGATTTTCATAATTTTTTATTATTTATAAATTTTAATTTAATAAAGCATCGACAATTTCTTTAATAATTTGCCCATCTGCCTTCCCTTTTAAATCTTTCATAACCCCCGCCATTAACATCCCGGCTTTACTTTTATCTGTAATACCAAGCTCTTCTTTTTTGGCTTTTATAATTTTTTCAACTTCATCACGATTCATCATTTCTGGTAAATATTTTTCAAGATATGGAAGTTCATCTCTCTCTTTCTCTGCCAAATCTTCACGGTTCCCTTTTGTGAATTGTTCTATTGAATCTTTTCTTTGTTTTACTAATCTTGAAATAACGGGAATCGCTTCTTCATCAGAAAGCTCCTCGCTTGGCTTTCTTTTTTTGGCTACGAGCTCGTTTGTAAATGATGATAAGATATTTCTTAAAACCTCTAATCGCAAAGATTCCTTTTTTATCATTGCATCTTTTATTTCGTCTCTTATTTGTTGGTGTAACATAATTTTATTATAGCATGAATTATTTATTTATAATTTTTCCCTTTTTATAAAAGTGCGAAAGTCTTGCTTTCGCAAAACCATTATTCTTTAGTATTTAACCAATCTAATATTTCTTTATTAAAATCTTTCATATCAAAAAAATATTTTGGAAAATTTTTTAAATCAATGATTTTATTTTCTTGTCTATTGTAATTTTGAAAATCAACATAACTACTCCATTTGTATTTATTTAAAAATTCTAATGATTTTTTTACATCCCTGATTCCTTCTTCTTTCCATTTTAAGTCAATAAGTTTTATTGGATTCAAATGAATATATGAAAAAAGATATTTTGCTTGATTGTCCTTTTCTATGTGAACAGACTTATACTTTCCTTCAAAAAGTCCACCATTACGTTCATATTTGGCATTAAAATATTTTGAGTAAGCAGTTAAAACTTTTTGCATAAACATAGCAATAGCACTCGAATTCTGCGAAAGTCTTGCTTTCGCATTTGGTGTAAGATATATATGAAAATGATTTGGCATTAAAACCCAAGCACCAATAAAAACTATTGATTCTCCTTTATCAAAATCCCATGCATTAATTTTTGCTCTTACAATTTGTTCTCTGAAATCAATTCTTTCTTTAGAATTACAAATGTATAAAAGTTTTAAAAAACGATCACGATCTTCGTTATCTAAAAAAATTTCTTGTTTGCTATTTCCCCTATTGTAAATATGATAATACTCCCCATCTATAAGTGGAATTTTGCGTATAGACATATGAATATTATATAAAAACCAGTTTGCGAAAGCAAGACTTTCGCAAACTCTTAGTTTTTAATCAAGATGTGATAAAATAGAAAAATGTATAAATTAATTTTTTTTGATACAGAAACAACAGGAAATACAGATAAAGATTTCTTGTGCCAATTGGCTTATAAATTAGAAAATGAGTCTTTTAATGAATTGTATAAACCTCTTATTAAGATTCCACCTGAAGCTTCAGCTGTGCACCATATTACAAATAAAATGATTACTGAAAAAAATGCCTTTAAAGAAAGCCTAGATTTTGAAAAAATAAAAAATCTTTTTGAAAGCGATGATTCTATCGCAATAGCTCATAATGCCCCGTTTGATTTGATGATGTTTAAAAAAGAAGGAATTGAACCAAAGAAATTTATTTGTACATTACGACTTGCAAGATATTTAGATCCCGAAGGAAAAATTGAAAAGTATAATTTACAATATTTACGATACTTACTTGATCTTGATGTGGAAGCTCAAGCTCATGATGCAATGGGTGATGTTTTAGTACTAGAAAAACTTTTTGAAAGACTGAAGAAAAAGTTTCTAGAAAATGAGAGTATGGACAAAGATGAAGCGCTGGATAAAATGATAGAAATTTCTTCTCACCCATCGTTACTTAAATTTATAAATTTCGGCAAACATAATGGAAAAGAGGTTGAAGAGATTACCAGAATTGATCCTGGTTACTTAGAGTGGCTTTTAAAATCAAAATTAGAAAGCGATCAAATAGATGAAGATTGGATATATACACTGAAACACTACTTGAATAAATAAACAATAAAAAAACCCCGAAATTCGGGGTTTTAAAACATTAAAATTTCTTATTTTGAAAGAAGTGCTGTGCAACACCAAATTATGTCCCTGAATTGATCCTCATTTTGTTCAGTATATTGCCCTGCCCTTAATTTGTTTATTTCATGGGCAAGCTCCATTTTTTCATTTTCCACTGCCATCCTATAACAATATGTAAGGGTGTTTTTCCATTTCCTTAAAAATCTTTCCATATCCATCTTCATATAAATTAAAAAATTTTTCTGGTTTAACTATACGAAAATTACTCATTATTGTCAATGTCTATATTATTAAAAAAAATCTTGCTAAAATAAAGAAATGGATACAATCTTTTGGATAATTTTGGCACTTTTTATTGGTGGACTTTTCACTTATCTTTTTTTTAATAGAAAAAAGGAAAACCCAAAAGAAGATGGGGTTGGTTTAAAACTTATTCTTGAACAACTAAATGAACTCTCAAGAACAGTAGACAAAAAAATCGGTGAATCAAATAAACAAGTTAATGAATCACTTCGCTATCAATCTGATAAATCTTCTGAAATAATAAGAGATATTACCGAGCGACTTACTCGACTTGATGAGACAAATAAACAAGTTATTTCTTTTACTGATCAATTACAATCACTTCAAGATATTTTAAAAAATCCAAAACAACGTGGGGTTTTGGGAGAATATTATTTAGAAACCCTTTTGAAAAATGTTTTACCGCCTGGAAGCTACGAAATGCAATATAAATTGGGAAAAGATGAAGATGGAAAAGATTTAATCGTTGACGCAATTGTAAAAGTAAAAGATAAAATAATCCCAATTGATTCAAAATTCTCACTGGAGAATTACAATAAACTTATTGAGGAAAAAGATCCTGTTGAAAAAGGGCGATTAGAAAAAAGTTTTGTGAATGATTTAAAAAATAGAATTTCTGAAACTGCAAAATATATACAACCATCAAAAGGCACTATGGAGTTTGCTTTTATGTTTATTCCCCATGAAGCTATTTATTATGATCTTTTGGTGGCTCAAGTTGGC
>Ga0172379_10000241_pt1 | contig 148725 bp, 152 predicted proteins | sample GrowelOW334metaG_FD_119756 | JGI IMG/M metagenome (GOLD analysis project Ga0172379, IMG submission 119756) | Groundwater microbial communities from an aquifer near a municipal landfill in Southern Ontario, Canada - Groundwater well OW334 metaG | ecosystem: Environmental > Aquatic > Deep...
CCCAGCGATTACTCGCGTGGGCGTGCCTCGGAAACGCTGATTGTGCGACCACCGAAATCGGTTTGGTCGAACATCTTCACAGCGTTGCCCTGCTCGTCTGGGGTGTTGAATTCGACGAAGCCGAATCCACGCTTGCGGCCAGTTTCCTTCTCGATAGGGAGAAAGACTGAAACCACTGTCCCTGCGGCGCTGAAGTGCGCCTTGAGCTCGTCTTCAGTAGCTGCATACGGGATGCCGCCAACGAATACGCGTGCGTTGTCTGCCATAGTGGCAATGTTACTTCTCCGATGCCGTTTCCCTGCTCCTCACGGAGAAGTGACGTTCACGGATGCTTAGCGGCTACAGAATAGCATAAATCCTATTTTTATGCAATCCCCCGACCATACCTTCGAAGTCTAAGGGCATTTAAAACCACAGAAATTGAAGAAAATGCCATTGCTGCTCCAGCAACCATTGGGCTCAAAATCCCAAAAATTGCCAATGGAATACCAATAATATTGTACGCAAATGCCCAAAATAAGTTCTGACGAATAATCTGATACGTCGCCCGCGTTAAGCGCAAAACATCCACAATTGCTTCAGGACCCCCAGATAAAAGCACCACATGGCCAGCCTCCATGGCAATATCTGCTCCAGACCCCATCGCAATACCAAGATCGGCCTGCGAAAGCGCCGGTGCATCGTTGATTCCATCCCCGACAAATGCAACAACGTCCCCATTTTGTTGAGCCTTCATGACTGCCGCTCGCTTCTCCACCGGTTTCACCCCAGCAATAACGTCAACAATACCAACACGTGCAGCAATCGCCTTTGCAGCATCGGCATGGTCGCCAGTAACCATCGTGACTCGAATTCCCAAATGCTCAAGATCTGCAACAGCTTTCTTTGCACCAGTCCGAGGCTCATCTCGCAAAGCAATCGCGCCAATACACTTAGCATTCACACCAACAAATACCACCGTCTTTCCGTCAGACTGCAATAAGCGAATCGAACGAAGATCAAAAAAAGTCACGCCACGGTTCCGTAAAAACATTTCAGACCCTACCGCAATAATGCCGCCATCGACAGTTCCAAAGATTCCCTCGCCAGGAACAGCAACAATGTCTTTTGCCTCTTGAAGCAATATTCCTTTTGCGGCGTTCATGATGGCAATAGATAGCGGATGTTCTGAATGCGCTTCAATACGAACTGCATTCGCGAGAACTTCTTCTTTCGTTGCTGAACCGAATGCAATCACGTCAGTAACGACTGGCTTTCCTTCAGTGAGCGTGCCTGTTTTATCAAGAAGAATTCTTGTCACGCGAGATGCATGCTCTAACGCTGTTCCGTCTTTAATAAGAACTCCGCGAGATGCGCCAGCACCAGTTCCGACCAATACTGCAATCGGAGTGGCAAGACCAAGGGCACACGGACAGGCAATAACAAGAACGGAAACTGCACGAATCACCGATACATCGAATGCTGCTCCGAACATAATCATTCCAACAAACGTCAATACGGAAATCACAATGACAATTGGCACAAAAATACTCGAGATACGATCAGCAAGCTTCTCGATCGGCGCCTTTTTTGTTTGCGCCTCTTCCACCATGCGAACAATCTGCGCAAGAAATGACTCCTCCGAATTCTTCGTAATTCTTATATGCAAAACCCCATCGATATTCACTGTACTGCCGATAGCGGCGTCTCCCTCTCCGCACCGAACCGGTTCACTCTCTCCAGTCACCATAGACGCATCAATCGTCGACATTCCAGAAAGCACAATCCCATCAAGCGGAATTTTCTCTCCAGGTTTTACAAGAACAACATCATCAATGCGTAAACTATCAATAACAACATCATCAATGCCATTACCGATAACACGATGTGCCAACTTCGGCGCCAACTGCATAAGTTTCGTCATCGCCTCACTTGCGCGACCCTTACTCTTTGCTTCTGCCCATCGCCCAAGCAAGATAAATGCCGTAATCACTGCTGCAGCTTCAAAATACAAATCCCCGCCACGAAAAAACTCAAACCAACTTAATCCAAGGGCCGCAATCGTTCCGAGCGAAACAAGAGTGTCCATGTTCGCGCGACCTCTTTTAAGAAGTTTGAATGTTGTTATATGAAAAGAAGCTCCAAAAATGAACACCGTAATAGTGGCAAGAATGGCTTCACTTATAGGTCCTATAGGACCAATAGGACCTATAAGGCTCAGCACAAAAACCGGAACCGCAAGCCCTGAGGCCCACAATGCGCGTCGTTTCGCGAGAAATACACTCCCCCCGTGCTCATATTCTCCATACTCCGTAACCCCATGGTCGTGCCCTGCCACAAAATAGCCGGCGTCCTTCACTGCCTGATGGAGAACATGAATCGATGCCTTTTCTTCGTGGTACTCCACTGTGGCCTTTTCCGTTGCAAAATTCACTCCAGCATCTTTTACACCAGGAATTTCTTTCAATGCATTTCCAATGTTCGCGGCACAACTTGCACAATGCATCCCAGAAACCGGAAATGTTATTTTCTTCATACTATTTCGTTACGATCATTGTTCCTTTCACCATTCCCATTGAACAGCTAAACGGAAAACTTCCCGTTTTTGTTGGCGTAAAAGCAATTTGATTTTCCCCAGGATGAATCGCCTCTTGAACATCAAAAGCGCTCATGACCAACGTACTTGCACACCCAAGCTGATCCCCTCCGTAAATCTGCCAATCAACTGGAATGCCTTTTTTCACAGTCAAAACATCTGGAGCGTATCCAATCGCGCTCACTTCCATGGTTATGGACTGTCGACCATCGATGATTGCGATCGACACATCTTCACCATTTTCTAACGATCCAAACCCAGAAAATCCAAGCAAAGTCGCCGCATTCGAAAGATTCGAAAATCCTAATGCCACAACAATAACCCCGACAACATATGTCATCTTCGACAGTGTCGGGCCACGAACCGCAGATGTTGCAGCGCCTAATCCAATTAAGGCCGGAAGAGTGCCAAGCGCAAACACGCCCATAATCATCGCCGCCTGAATCGACGAACCAGTAGAAAGCGCATAGAGCTGCATGGACTGCGTAAATCCACACGGTAAAAAGAATGTTGCCGCACCAAGAAGTGCAGGAGCAAGCGGGCTCTTACTTTCTGCGATGGTATGAATGCGATGCGAAAGCCACTTTGGCGGATGAATCGCAAATCCTGGAAGAACTTTCAAAAGATCAACACCAATACCAATCATCAAAAGCGCAATAATGAAAACAAGAATCCCATTCATCATCGAAGAGAGTTCGAATGCACCTCCAATCAAACCGATAAGCCCACCAAACAGAATAAAACCCATCAACCGTCCAATATTGAATGCAATATGTGGTCGCATTTTTCTTGAAAATGTTTGTTGAACATTCATCGAAGCGGCACGCGATGAAATCGCAACAAGCAATCCGCTGACTACCGCAGTACATGATGAAAATGCTGCGACCAAACCAACTCCAAATACTGCAAGAAGCCCCTTCCCCTGTGCATCTGTAGGAGAAAAACTCAGAATGTTTGTTGTTGTGAGCACATACCAAACACCAAAGATCAATCCACTGGCAACAAGAAAACGTCTCCAGGAAAACACAGGGGTTGCTAGAGACTTCGGTGCCTCAATAAAACGATATCCGTGCTCTTTAAGAAGGTTCGTGCACTGATCAGCATTGATAGTTACCCCATCCTTCATCGATATTGTTACAAGATTGCTTGTTGATGATGCTACGACGGAAAGCACGCCTAACATTTTTCTTATTTCGCGTTCAATAAGAATTTCGCAACTCGCACAATGCGTTCCTTCTACAGAAAAGATTTTTATGTTTGGCATAGTATTCAGCGTCTTTTGCTTCTTGCATCATAAGAGACCTTGAAGAAACAATCCACACTGACCAAACAGCGTCAATGACGTACAATATACGCAATATGTTCGCAAAAAAACATTCAGTAATGAAAGAAGAAGAATCTTTTAATTTTGCGCGTCCAGAAGGGCAGCTTGCAGTTGACGTCATAGAAACTCCAGACAAAGTAATCATTCGATCTGCGATTGCTGGAGTTTTTGAAGACGATCTTCATATCACCATAAACGAAGACATGGTAACAATCCGCGGAGAGCGCACAATCGCGACGCTCCCAATGAACGCGACCGTTCATTATGAGGAATGTTTTTGGGGCGCATTTTCACGGTCGATCATCCTCCCCTGCCGAATTACGCCAGACGATGCAGACGCGAGCCTTCAGAACGGAATTCTCACGATCACTCTGAATAAAGCTCGTGGAGATATTCGCGTTCCAGTAAGAAAAGATTTGTCATTATGAAAAAACTTCACGCCGGAGCCATCATTGCGCTCGCGGTTCTTCTTGTAAGCGTGCTTATTGCTCTTGTTCTCATGGTCCATGCATATTTTTCTTATGCAAATCGGGTAGTTCCAAACGTTTCTATTGCAGGGATCTCCCTCTCTGGAATGGACAACCTTGCTGCCGCAAGCACACTGCAACGTGTATACGACAAAATGATCACTAAAGGAGTTACCATCACCGTTAACGAACAAGTACAAACAATCCCACTTTTCCAAACAAGCAGTCAGAGCGATGTTGCATACAATCTTCTTGAATGGGACCCATCAGCAGCTGCGGAAGAAGCACTAAGCATCGGACATCATAAAAATATCGTCATCGACAGTCTTTTCATTTTGTACTACGAACTTTTTGGATCAAAGAAATTTTCAGCAAGCGTCATTGTGAATGAAGAACGACTCCAAGAAGCAATCCTTGCCGCATTCCCAAACGAACAAATCCCCGCATCTGCAACGGATTTCTCAGTATCAATCTCCCGAAATAAGGGGGTTATCGTCTCTATAGAACCTGGAATACAAGGACAGACACTAAATATCGATGCAGCTATAGACTCGATAAAAAAGGATGCGCGAGATCTTGTTATTGGCTCGCTTCCTATTTCAACTGTTGCAACAGAACCTAACATAACCACCTCAGATGCAGAAACGCTCATCACTGCCGCAAAAGAAGCCATTGTTGCTGCGCCGTATTCAATTTCTGGGACGAATACGAATGGAGAAACAGAAACGTGGTCGATGAGTCAGAAAACAATTGCCGACTGGATTATTCCAACCTACTCAACCACGAACGGCGCAACGCTTGGACTAGAAGCAGAAAAGATGGTCGACTTTTTCTCCAACCTCCACAGCAGCATCGACGTCTCTGCACAAAATGCACGATTCACCATCGACGGCGAAAGAGTGACGGAATTTCAAGAAAGCACTTCTGGAAATGTTGTCGACGATGAAGCACTTTTTCTTGCGCTCATCACAATGCTTGGCACAGATACGTCGACGACTCCGCTCGTCGTTCCAACACGAATCGAAGAACCGAGTGTAACCACGCAAAACGTCAATTCTCTTGGCATCACAGAAATCGTCGGCGAAGCAACAACGTCATATCCAACCGCTTCAGCAAATCGTAGAGAGAACATCAAACATGGAGCAGAAAAAATCAATGGACTGCTCATAGCGCCAGGAGAAACAGTTTCTCTTCTTGCTTCACTTCGACCATTTACTGCTGCAGATGGCTATGTTACCGAGCTCGTCATTAAAGGCGATGAAATTAAACCGGAAGTTGGTGGCGGACTTTGTCAGCTTGGTACCACAGCATTTCGTGCCGTTATGCATGCTGGGCTCGAAGTCACCGATCGTCGCAATCATTCGCTCGCAATTTCTTATTACAACGACGCAATAAATGGTAATCCAGGAACTGACGCCACGCTTTATGATCCCGCACCAGACTTCAAATTCAAAAATGACATGCCAACGTATCTCCTTCTTGTTACAAATGCAGATAGTGAAAAAGGCGAAGTAACCTTTACATTCTGGGGAACAAAAGATGGTAGACAGGGCTCATACGAACCTCCAACAGTTCTTACTCGTACATCACCTGGTCCAAAAGAATACAAAGAAAGTACAACACTCGCTCCAGGAAAAGAAGAGTGCCAGCACGCATTTCCAGGCTATACCACCACATTCAACTACAACGTTTCCTACGCTGACGGCTCCCTAAAAACCACCGAATTCTTTTCAAGTTACCGCGCCCTCCCAGAAATCTGTCTGGTTGGAAAGGCCGCAGAAATCGTCACCACAACCACAGACTCCGATATCGGATCAGACCCAATCACAACCGAATAAGATAAGACAAGTAAAATCCGTAGTTTTAGACTAGTTTCGGCGAAGGTCGAGGAAAGCTTCCGAAACGTACCCAAATGTACGTTGAGGAAGTTTCCGATGACCTGAACCGAAAATAGGCAAAACTACGGATTTTAAAAAGCTCCCAGACTCTAGGCTGCGGTCAAGAAGATACATACACGGTAACTGCCCAGCCGAAGCCAGGAAGCACAGAAAGTTATGTATCCCCATGCTTGTCGTGACCGCAGTCTAAAAGCGAGGAGCAGGGCCCTTTTTACCCTTTAATTAATGACTTTGTCAATGAGCCCGTACTTCTGCGCCTCCTTAGCGGTCATAAAATTGTCACGTTCTGTATCGACTCCCACGTTCTTTATTGGCTTACCAGTGTGTTTTGCTAGGATTTCATTCAAGTTTTCACGAACGGCAAGGATTCTTTCTGCATGAATCTTAATATCTGACGCCTGCCCCTTCACACCTCCAAGAACCTGATGAATCATAATCTCTGCATTTGGCAGGGCAAAGCGCTTCCCAGCAGCTCCAGCGGCCAACAATACGGCCCCCATCGACGCCGCCATCCCAATACATACCGTCGACACCTTTGGCTGAATGTATTGCATGGTGTCATAAATCGCCAAACCAGCTGTCACCGACCCTCCTGGAGAATTGATGTAAAGCGTAATGTCTTTTTCTTTATCTTGGCTTTCCAAAAAAAGAAGCTGAGCAATAACCGCATTTGCTACCCCGTCATCGATCTCGGTCCCAAGAAACACGATTCGATCCTTTAAAAGTCGGGAATAAATGTCATATGCCCGCTCACCATTCGCCGTTTTTTCAATCACTGATGGAATAAGGTAGTTGGATTGGATGTCAGACATAGTGGAAGAAGAGTAGCAATTTAGCAGTCTCTTGTGAAGAGTGCTAAAGCGTGATGATTTTTGTAGGTTTTAAGGCCTCAACAAATGTCTCTGAGTGCGTCACCACAACAAATCCCGTACCAGATAATCGAAGCTGTTCAATCGCTCGAAGAATAATCGACTGTGTTGGAACATCAACTCCAGAATCGATCTCATCAAGAAGCGCAATCTTCGGCCGTACCACCAACATTTGAAACGCCTCCGCTCGCTTCTTCTCTCCCCCGCTCATTTCCGAGTTCAATGCCTTTTGCACAAAACCCTCTGGCAAACATAGAGCCTCCGCTGCTTCTCGAATTCGACGCTGCGCTTCTGGAACATCGGTAACTCCACACATTGCCTCAAGTGCTGCTCGAGCCATGAATGAAAGAGACAATCCATCAATCGCTGGAGGCTCTTGATGCGCAAGAAAAATTCCGGAGCGAGCAAGCTCATGGGTCTTATAGGACCTATAGGACTTATGATCAAATAAAATCTCACCGGAAAGAACGTCGACTCCTTCCAGGCCCATTATTGCAGCGAGCAAAGAACTCTTTCCCGCCCCATTCTTTCCTTGAATCACTACGCACGCTCCAGCATCAACAGAAAAAGAAAGATCTGAAAGAATTCGATGTTCATTTCGAGCAATTGAAAGTTGTTGAATCTCAAGCTTCATAAGACTTCAGTGCATTCTGCAGGGCAACAAGCGCAGTCGTCAAACAACGCTCACGAAGCGGAGAGATTGGAACGGAAAGAAGCTCTCGAATGTGATTGCCGCTCATAGGTCCTATAAGACCTATAGGACCTATGACTGAACCTGCCAGAACCGCAGCGGCTGCACGACTAATCACACAACCAGTTGCTTCGTACTGCATAACCTCAATCTTGCCACCAACAATCTTCAACCACACCTTACAAAAATCACCGCATGAAGCATTTGTTGCTTCACCGACTGCATTCGCACAGTCAAGCGCACCAACGTGAGTTGTGCTTTTTGCGAGTGCAATGAGATCTGTGTAATCCATAGGACGTATACGTCGAATAAGACCTATTTTAGAAGCTCAAGAACTTCTAAAAGCGCAGAGAGAAACTTCTGTATTTCTTCTTCGGTAGAATACGCCGCCAAACTCACTCGAATTGTTCCACCTTCTAGCGCAATCCTTTCAATCAATGGTTGAGCACAGTGATTTCCGGCACGAACACAAATACCGCGCTGACCAAGAAGATCAGCAACGTCATGAGGATGAACGCCTTCGACGATGAAAGAAACAATGGCAATGGCATCGGCGGGATCGAAGACGGTGACACCAGGAATCGTTCGGAGACTGGTGACGAGAGACTGACGCAAGGAAGCTACCCCCTCCGACTCCGTTCCGCCACACATCTTTACCGCTTCAGCAAAACCAATTGCGCCTTCTACATTCGGCGATCCACCTTCAAATCGAGCAGGAATCTCTCGCCAAGTTTCACGATCGATAGAAATGGAATCAACCATACCGCCGCCAACAATCATCGGTTCCATGATTGATGCGAGTCGATTCGATAATGCCATCGCTGCAATCCCAGAAGGTCCATAACACTTATGCGAACCAAACACGATTGCATCGGCGCCAAGTTCCTTCATCGAGATCGGAATGTGCGGTGCGGCTTGTGCGGCATCGACGATCACGAACGGAAAGGAAAGCTTGTCTACCCCCTCCGACTCCCCCTTGTTAAGGGGGAGAGTTCGCTGCGCTGCGTCGACAAGTGCTTTTACGGGGACGACAGTTCCAAGAACATTCGAAACAAGAGTCGTTGCAATAATCTTGGTTCGATGATTCATCATCGAAATCGTTCCTTCGATATCGAGCATGAAGTCACTGCTCATCGGCATGGTTCGAAGAATCGCACCACGTTCTCGTGCAATGCGTCGCCATGGCAACAAATTCGCATGATGCTCAAAAGGACTCACCAGAATTTCGTCACCGGGATTGAGGATCGACTGAACGCCAAAAGCAATCGCATTAAGACCCTCCGTGACGCTCTTCGTAAAAATCGTGGTTCTCAAATCTGCTTCAATAAATTCGGCAACAGTCTTTCGCGAGTTTTCGTACGCCACCATCGACACTTCAGCTAACGGATACAGTCCACGACCAATATTCGAACGTCCAGACCGAAGATATGCCGCCATTGCTTCAATCGACGCAGAACAAATCTGCGTGGTTGAAGCGTTGTCGAGATAGGCAACGTCAGCATTAAGCGCAGGAAATTGCGAGCGAATATCATTCATAGGTCCTATAGGTCTTATAGGTCTTATAGGACCTATGCGCTACAAGCCCCCAAATTGGACACAAGAATTGGTCAGCAACCATGCGTCGAGCGATCATGCTGTCAATGCCACGACACGCAAAATACGCAATGATTGCCTTAGAGGGCCGAGCAACCGCGACTCGATGTTTTGCACGAATAGCATTTGACGCAATATGGAGTTCAGGAATAACACGAATTCGTGACTTGTCTCCAAGAAGCATTCCTCGCACTGATGTTTCAACAACACCATCAGCTACCAATGAATCAACAACAACACGCTGACGAATAATCGCATTCGATCGATCTTGCGTAACACATCGGTCGTCAATGATGCACGTTGCGCCATCGGCAGAAATATGAACATCGTCATCACATCGAAACGTGACGTTCGGTGCAACTGTACAAGCAGTGAAAAGTTCAACTCGAGCACCTGAACCAACAATCTCAACATTTCGAACTATCGAAATATCCGAAATGACTTCGCCAACAAGAACCATCGAGAGTATTGCTCCGGCCTCGACGCGGGCAGAGATTGAAACGCTTTGCGATATATCGACTTCCACTTTTCGTGAAGACCGTGCTGGAACGCTAATCACAATATCTGCCCCTGAACGAAGCGCTACCTCAGACAACGGCTTTTCACGTTCATCAATCATATTCAAGCAACAGCGCCAGTCATCTCAAGCGACACAAGTTCGAGAAACTCGACCGCATACTCAAACGGAAGCTCGCGAACAATTGGATCAAGAAATCCATTAATCACAGCACGACGTGCAGCGTCAGCATCAAGCCCCCTAGTCGATAGATACGCCAACTGCGCGTCATCAACACGACCGATAGTTGCCTCATGCGTTACGGTCATATCTGGTGCAGCATCGTCAATGATAGGAATCGTCACCGCACAAGACTCGGTGTCCATCATGAGCGTGTCACACACAACAGAAACGCTCGAATCTTTCGCTGCTGCTGTCGCCTTCACCAATCCTCGGTACGTGCTCACTCCCCCACCAACCGCAATACTCTTCGCCCTTATATTCGCCGACGTATTCGGCGCAACAAGCGCGACCTTATGCCCTGTGTCTTGTTTCTGCCCTGGCCCAGCAAACGCAACACCAAGATAATCGCTCTTCGAATCCTCTCCTCGAAGCACGCTCATCGGATAAAGCATTGTTACCCCGCTCCCCATATTCCCATTCACCCATGAAATTGATGCTCCTTCATCGACCAAAGCTCGCTTCGTATTAAGATTAAACGTATTCTTACTCCAATTTTCAATGCTCATGTATTTCACAGTTGCACCTTTCTTCACGTAAATCTCGACACATCCAGCATGAAGCGCTGCACTGTCATACTTTGGTGCCGAACAACCTTCAATATATTCAACAACACTTCCTTCATCGGCGATAATGAGTGTGTGTTCGAATTGTCCTCCACGTTCTGCATTCATTCGAAAATACGCCTGAAGCGGAATCGTCACCTTCACATTCTTCGGAACATAAATGAACGTTCCTCCGCTCCAAACTGCCGCATGAAGCGCAGAAAAATAATGATCACAAACCGGCACGCAGCTTGTCATGAAATGCGCTCGAACCAGTTCTGGATATTCGCGAACTGCAACATCCATATTAAGAAAAATCACTCCCTGGTCCGCAAGATCGCGCTGAAGATTGTGATAAACAATCTCCGAATCATACTGCGCGCCAACACCAGCGAGTCCTGCGCGTTCAGCTTCTGGAATACCAAGCTTCTCGAATGTCTCTCGAATATCCGTTGGCACGTCATCCCATGTTCGATGCTCTACCGAATTCGGCTGAACAAAAAACGAAATCGAAGAGAGCTCAAGCGTGTCGAGCGACGGACCGAAACTTGGTCGCAGATGCGATGAAACAAAATCAAATCCTTCAAGACGCTTTTCTGTTACCCATTCTGGCTCTCCTTTCTTTTTCGCAATCGCAAAAATAGCTTTACGAGTAAAACCACTCGGCAAAACAAATCTCGGCGTATGTTTTCCAGGTGCATCAAGATGCGCACGAAGGGCGTCCATAGGCCCCAATCCTAGTCTGAAAATCGAACAAAAACAACGGAAACAAAAAATCGACTACGCTGCGAAAATGAGGATTATTGTTCCAAAAAATAAAAAAAGAATTGCCAAAATAAGCCCAACTTCAAGCACGGTAACAAATGGAACCTTTTTTGATCGTGCTGATCGACGAACGGTCATATTATGCAAAGTATATCATCCGTGCCAAAACGTTCTTCGGTGAATCGGCGACAGCCCAATGCGACGAATCGCTTGAACGTGAGCTTTTGTGCCATACCCTTTGTGCGACGAAAAATTGTAGCCAGGAATCGTATCATCGAACGCTTCCATGAGCAGATCTCGATATTCTTTTGCCACAATCGATGCGGCAGCAATAGAGAATATCTTCGCATCACCATCGACGACGGTTTCTTGAGGCGTATCGAGATTTGGAATTCGCTGATTTCCATCAACAAAAACTACCCCCTCCGACTCCCCCTTGTTAAGGGGGAGAGATCTCACTGCAGCACTCATCGCCCGTAAAGTCGCTTGAAGAATATTAATCTCGTCGATCACCACAGCATCGACCTCAGCAATTCCAACAGCCAATGCAACGTCCCGAATCGCTTTCGATGTTTCTTGACGCTGTTTTCGACTAAGCGTTTTGCTGTCACGAATTGGAAATCGCAGTGCAAGATTATAAATCGGCTCTGGATTGCTCCAGTCAAAAAGCACGGCCCCAGCAACAACTGGCCCAGCCAAACATCCTCGACCAACCTCGTCAACGCCAATTGGATGGCACAAACCAACGCCCCATCGACGCAATTCCTCTTTACAATCAAGTGATCCGCGCTTTGTCATAACAGAATCGATTCACGATCAGGAGCAGTATACGTTGGAGATTCCGCTTTACACCAACGCAAAAATTCGGTATCCTCTCAACGTTCTAAAAGACCGTCGGGCCGTAGCGCAGTTGGTAGCGCGCCTGGTTTGGGACCAGGAGGTCGCAGGTTCGAACCCTGTCGGCCCGACCAAAAACGAATCGCAATGCGGTTCGTTTTTGCATCCCAAACAAGAAGAAAAATCACGAATTATAATTCGTTGATCTGGCATAATTCATTACAAGTATTGCTTGACGCACAACGACATGATGTCATACAATACCCCCGCTTTCACAAACTATTTCGGGTGTGTAGCTCAGTTGGTTAGAGCGCTTCTCTGATAAGGAAGAGGTCGATGGTTCGAATCCATCCACACCCACCAGGCCGAGGTAGCTCAGTGGTAGAGCAGAGGTCTGAAGAACCTCGTGTCGACAGTTCGATTCTGTCTCTCGGCACCACAAAAAATCCGTCACATGACGGATTTTTTGTTTTATTTCTGACTCGTCAACAAAAAAAGCGCCATTGCGGCGTTCTTTTTTTTATTTCCAGCGCATCAGTAATACACAACTATGTGATTACAACGTCCTACAGTTCTTGCGAACTGCATCGACCGATCAAAGTGTTACCTTTGAAAGGAGGTGATCCATCCACAGCTTCCGCTACGGATGCCTTGTTACGACTTCGTCCCTATTGCTAGTCCCACCTTCCGCCGACAAACGCCGACGTTCGGGTGTTACCAACTCTCTTGACGTGACGGGCGGTGAGTACAAGACCCGAGAACGTATTCAAGGCGGCGTGATGATCCGCCTTTACTAGCGATTCCGGCTTCATGGGGTCGGGTTTCAGACCCCAATCCGAACTGGGACCGGTTTTCTGGGATTGGCTCCATCTTGCGATTTGGCTTCCCTCTGTACCGGCCATTGTATCATGCGTGTAGCCCTGGACGTAAGGGCCATGCTGATTTGACGTCATCCCTTCCTTCCTCTCCCTTACGGAAGCAGTCTCATGCGAAAGTATAACGCATGACAGGGGTTGCGCTCGTTACTCCACTTAAGGGTACACCTCACGGCACGAGCTGACGACAACCATGCAGCACCTACATAGCACCCTCGAAGGAGTCTCTATTTCGAGAGATTTGCAGCTACATTTCAAGCCCAGGTGAGGTTTCTCGCGTTGCATCGAATTAAACCGCATGATCCACCGCTTGTGCGGGTCCCCGTCTATTCCTTTGAGTTTTAGTCTTGCGACCGTAGTTCCCAGGCGGACAACTTAATGCGTTAGCTTGATTTGTCGTCTCTGGGAGGGTCGATACTCCCAAAAACTAGTTGTCATCGTTTACGGCGTGGACTACAGGGGTATCTAATCCCTTTCGCTACCCACGCTTTCGTACACTCAGCGTCAGTGATGTTCCAGTTAGCTGCTTTCGCATTTGGTGTTCTACCTGATATTAACGCATTTTACCGCTACACCAGGCATTCCGCTAACCTCTCCCATACTCTAGCCTCGCAGTATCACCCGCAGCCTCCAGGTTAAGCCTGAAGATTTAACAAATGACTTACGAAACCGCCTACGTACGCTTTACGCCCAATAAATCCGGATAATGCTTGGGGTCTCTGTATTACCGCTGCTGCTGGCACAGAGTTAGCAACCCCTTATTCCTCAGGTACCGTCAAAATTCGTCCCTGAGAAAAGTTGTTTACGACCCGAAGGCCTTCTTTCAACACGCGGCGTCGCTCCATCACACTTTCGTGCATTGTGGAATATTCTCGACTGCAGCCACCCGTAGGTGTTTGGGCAGTGTCTCAGTCCCAATGAGCCAGGTCACGCTCTCGCGCCTGGTATCCGTCATTGCCTTGGTGGGCCTTTACCCCGCCAACTAGCTGATGGACCATAGGCCCCTCTCGAACCGAAAAACTTTCAATGGGAATGACTTGCGTCCCCCCATCAATATCGTGTATTAGCGATCGTTTCCAATCGTTATCCACGAGTTCGAGGTAGGTTGCCAATGTGTTACGCTCCCGTTTGCCACTATTCCACATCGCTCTTGCGAGCTATGAGGAACCGTTCGACTTGCATGCCTTAGACACGCCGCCAGCATTCATCCTGAGCCAGGATCAAACTCTCAGTTATAGTTCCCTCGTTGCTCTTGCGAGCTATGAGGGACTCTGTTTAGTGATCGTTCTTGCGAACGATATCGGTGGACGTTGTAATCACGCAATTGTTCATTACGTGATGGGCTGGTTGTTGTTCTTCAGTTGTGAAGATACGACGTCCGCCAGGGCGAAAACCCTCAACGAATGTGGCGGTAGAGTAATTGAATGGAAAAAAGCTGTCAAGCATTACTCGGCCTGAAAAATGTGGATGAATCGATTATTCGGCCCGCCTCTTTGCCGCATCCTTTCGCCATGCATTAATCGCCTTATGATTCCCAGATAAAAGTACAGACGGAACTGCAACGTCAACCGCAACTCCTTTCTCCTTTATTCTCCTATAAACAACCGGCTTTGTGTACTGCGGGTACTCTAAAAAACCTTCAGTATCATGAGACTCTTCTGCGAGAGTTTCTTCATTTCCAAGAACGCCTGGAATGAGTCGCGCTATCGCGTCGACCATGACCAGTGCAGGTAGCTCACCACCTGTTAAAACAAAGTCTCCAATCGATAATGATTCATCCGAAACAAGCTCTTCAACGCGATGATCAATTCCTTCGTACCGTCCACAAATAAAAATGATTTGATCGTACGAAACCAACCGCTTAGCATCAGCCTGTGTAAACCTTTTTCCAGAAGCAGACGTCATAATAACGCGTACATTCGGTTCCTGCCTTCGTAGCCAAGACTTTCGCGATCGAATCGCTGCAACTGCGTCGTCAATCGGCTGGACAGTCATTACCATCCCAGCACCACCGCCGTACGGAGTGTCATCGACTTTTTTATGCTTATCTTTTGAGTACTTTCGCAAATCATGTCCAACGATCTTTAAAAGTTTTTCTCTCTGTGCGCGTCCCAAAATCGACGCTTCTGCATAAGGCGCAATGACTTCTGGAAAAATCGTTACAATATCAAAACGCTTCATACTTTTTCCCCTACCAAATATGTACAACCTTGTTCTCCCATTCGTACATGATGTTCGATGCCTGCTGGAATCTCAAAACGCTCACCTTCTCGATATTCTCGATCAACACCATGAAGATTCAATATAATTGACCCCTGCACAACAATGCGCGCAGTAGGATCCGAATCAATATGCGCCGGATACATTTCACCAGGTCCGTTGTGCCACAAATACACATCGGTAAACCCTTCTAAACGTAATTGAGCTTCAAGGGATGCAATATTCATACAAAAAAGCGTGGCACCAATCATGGTACCACGCTCTTTATTTTCTGCATTTAGAACGTCAAACTGTCGACAGAAGCGTCATCAATCGGCGTCTCTGGCGCGATGACTGGAGCCGCTTCTTCCCCAGGACCCCGACGAGTACTGCTTGCCGGCGCATCAATTCGGAAAGAAACGCGCATGTTCGCCTTTGCGCCAATCGTCGCTAAAAGCGTACGAATTGCCACTGCAGTTTCTCCACTCTTTCCAATAACGTATCCGGTGTCTTCTGGACTGGTATGTACCGTGATCAACACACCTTGCTCATCTACCTTACGATCTGACGTAACTAGCTCTGGATGATTCACCAAAGCCTTCACAATAAACTCCACAAACTGCTGATCAAACTCCATACACAAATGTTTGCGGCAATGATTCAAATGCGCCGGGGCTGCCGCATGCACAACCGGAACGCAACACTGTAATAATACAAAAGACGCTGTCTCAGTGAAACAGCGTCCTGTGTATGAGGCTTACGCCTTCGCCTTTGCCTTAGTGTCTGCAATAGTTTTTGCTCGAGCTGCAGTAATCGTAATCTTATTTACCTTCTTTCCCTTCACCAAGCCATGATCGACGAAAAGATTGTTGACTGTTGCTGAAGGCTGCGCGCCAACACTCAACCAATACGCTGCACGTTCCATATTAATGACAGCATCCTTACGATCTGCACGTGGATCTAAGTTCCCAATGACTTCGATTGCTGGAGACCAAGGATCCTTCTGACTGTCCTGCACCACAATGCGGTAATACGGCTGCTTGCGCTTTCCAGTGCGTGATAAACGAATAGCGATCATAAAGAAATTCGCGAGTAATGGCCGAAGATTGCCATTCCCAAAAAGTTTTGTCAAGACCTGTAAGGGCATTGCTAATGCCGTCGAGGATTGCAAAAAGTCGTAAATCTTGCTACTCTTCTGCGTTCGATCAACCGTCCCTCTCTCGCAACTCCGAGGTCACTCATGTCCCTCTCTTCCATCTTCATCTTCTTCTGGATCGTCATGGTGTTTCTAGGCCTGCTGGCATTCCATTCAAACAATGGAGAAGCCACTGCCAAGGCTTGGCGATTGACTGTGAACTGCTCGATACTTGCGCTAGTGCTCGACGGTTTATGGGTTTTTCTCATGTTCGTCCGAATCACGCCCATATCGAGTTGCATTTCCCAAAAAGCATGGGATTGGATCTTCTGGAATATAAGCGCTCCGTGGATCGGCCCACAGATTCTCATCATCATCGGAATAGGAATCTATCTGTCCCGAACGACAAGGCCACGAAACCCCTAACCGCATCCGTTCGAAGAGCCCACTCGGCCTTCGCGGGTGCGGTTCTTCTTTTTCCTCTGTTATACTTTCTTCATATGATCCCTGGAATTCTCCTTCTTCTCCTTGGTCTTAGCGTATTTATCGCCGCAGGCATTAAACTGGACGACGCGCCAGGCGTTGAAAAAAAGACGGTGATTATTATGATGGTCGGCATTGCATTCATCGTTCTTGGCGGCATTCTTCTCTACGGCAACGCATTCGGCGCCTAAACAAAACACCACTCAGCAGAAGTTGAGTGGTGTTTTGTATTTCTTGATCATCGTTTAGTGGATTCCCGCTTGCGCGGGAATGACGAGAGCTACAAATCGTGCAGTATCTTTCTCTACACTTTTCTTGCGCGAATAGCGAGGAACATTGGAATCTCTTTGCGAATGCGATTTTCGGCTCGCGCACGAGGACCAGAAGTGCTTTCTTTATGCGAAATCCATTCTTCCATTTCGTCGACAAGGAAACCGGCTTTTGAAAGTGCGGAAACATAAGAAGAAAGCGGACGATGGAATGACATGGTTCGAACGTCTGGAGCGTCGCCAGGATGCATTTGCATTGGAATCGACTTTTCTTCTAAGTACGAGTCAATACGGCGATACATCATCTTTCTTGAATCTTCGAATCCCCAACTACTCTGACGCGGAACGCGAAATGCAGGATGGTTCAAAACGATAACGAATGGTGCGTTCTTTTTCAGTAGCTTCGATACTGTTGCGAACACTCCCTCCATGTTTTCAATATTCTGAAGTGCAAGAACAATCGCGGCACCGTCAAACGTCATGGACGCAATTTCTTTTGTGCCGCGCGATGCGTCTGAAACAAAGAATTCTGCGTTGCGAACATGTTTCATTTGCGCTTGGCGAACCAAGGTCGGCGAAGCATCGATACCGACCACTCCCCCGCCTTGCTTACTGATTAACTGCGCAAACGAACCTTCGCCACATGCCACATCTAAAAACACTTTTCCCGCACCAACACCAAGGAGCTTCAACGCTCCAGGCCAAACCACTTCGCTCTGATACGTTCCTGGCGCGGAAAGATGGGTTCCATACCACTCCGCAACATTCTCCCAACTTGTTGAAGATGCCGAACCTCGTCGTGGCGAAGCGGCAGCTCGTGGACCGCTGGTGCGTTGATTGAACCTCCCCCTAGCCCCCTCCTTGGTAAGGAGGGGGGAATCACAACGCGAACCCTCCCCCTTAACAAGGGGGAGTCGGAGGGGGTCGAATCGCTCGTCTCTTCGACGACCTTTCATAAATGGCGGCTTCACACTTGGACGCATCGGTCCGTCTGCATGCGAATCTGCTCGAGCATCTCTTGGAGCACGATCGATTCGTTCTGCGCCTTGCGATCGATTACCACGTTGCGTGCCATATGTTCCTTTGCCGCGGCGAGCGAATGCTGGACCGGGACGTGATTGTGAATGTTGCATATGAGTTTTTTTGTAATCGCGAGGCTGTAATCAGCCGTCCGGCAGAGCCGGATCCGGCTTCGCCGGAAAGCAATCTACACGGTATTATTTCAAAATTTATACTAAACGATCTGAACCTAGATTGCTTCGTCAGGATTACCTTCCTCGCAACGACGGAAATAAGACATAGGGAGCGGATCCCTCCTAACGTCGGGATGGGAACTGATACAGCCACTTATCTCCTCGCAGTTCCGTCGCCAACGTAATCTTCCAACTTCACGCTGAGCATTTTGCTTATACCGTCGTCACCCATAGTTACGCCGTACAGCATGTCTGCCTTTTCCATGGTGGCACGGTTGTGAGTAATGACAATGAACTGCGTTAATTTCCGAAGTTCATTCAAAATGTTTGCGAACCGTACAGTATTTGCTTCATCTAGGGCAGCGTCAACTTCGTCTAGCACCACAAATGGCGCAGGATTCGTGGCCATAATGGCAGAAACAAGAGCAATTGACGTTAAAGCGCGCTCGCCGCCAGACAAAAGATTCAGCGCCTTGAGTCGTTTTCCAGGAGGCGTTGCCTGAATGTCGATGCCGACAATGGCGTCTTTTCGCTCCAGCACCCGCCTTGTAATCGCCTCGAGCGTATCGACGTCGTCGTGATGAACAAGCTCGTCGAGTACCAATGGATCCCCGCCTACGCGGGGATGACTGGACGCATCCAAAGACCCATCTTCAAGCTCCTCTTTTGTGAGTTTCACCAACGAACACCGTCCGCCACCAAACAAAATTGCAAAATACTTTTGAAACTCAGTCGCGATCGCTTTAAAAGCAACGTCTGACTGTTCACGAATCTGAACATCGAGTTCGTCAATGACTTTCTCGGTCGAAGCAATGGCATCGCGAAGATCTGCAACCTGCGTCGACAAAAACGTAAATCGCTCATCAGCTTCTTTATATTCGGCAACGACTGTTTCTTCAATCCCACCAATAAGCTCAAGCTGATGTCGCAAGCGAAGCATCTTGTCATGCAAAACGACCTCCCCCAGCCCCTCCTTGGTAAGGAAGGGGGTCTCGCTTGGTCGATCCGCGACAATCGACGCAACAAGCTCCGGCACCGCATCTTCCATTTCTTTCTTCAATCCCTCAATCCGCGTTTCGCATCGCGCAATCTCGATGGCAACCGCATTCGACTGCGCCTCAAGTCCAGATAATTCTTGTTGCAATCTTCGTACCTCTCGCTGTACACCAAAAACTTCGTTCGTAGCAGTTACCGTCGCCTTTGACTTCTCATCGATAGCAACTTCTACAGCCTTCACACCAGCTTCACACGCATGAACGCCTTCGAGCGCCACAGAAATTGCATTCACCATTTCTGCACTCGGCGCAAAGTCATCCGGATTCGGCCGCGTCAATCGCTCACGCAACTTTTTCGATCGCGTTGATATCGACTCAAGATCGGAAATGATCGGCACAAGATCGGCAAGATCAGAAACAGCTTTCAATCGAAGCAATAACGACTCGTGCGCCGCAGAAACATCTCGAACCTCGGCGATAATGTCTGGAAGCGGCAATGGTGCCCACGTTGTTTGCGACGCGACTTTTGCAAGCTCTAAATCTCGCTCCGCCGCAAAATGAACACGCCGAGCGTCAGCCAAATCTTGTTGCGCCTTTTTATACGCCATCTGCAAACCGCTCATCGAACCATCGTCATTCACGTTCGGCATTTGCGCAGCCTCAATAGCCGCAAGCCTTGCATCTCCAGTCGCCAATTCCGCTTTCTTCGCCGCAACACGTTCCATCGCAATCTTCGATCTCCCATCAACCAGATTCTTCTCATCAATCAAGTTCCACCACTGCACACCGAAATACTGCGCCGACACTTCTTTCAATTCCGCAGCAACAACTTCTCTGTCATTCAACCGCTTCACTTGCCGCTTAAGCATGTTCAAACGCGGCTCAAGTTCACGCAGCACCATTTCCACGTCTGCCAAATTCTCCGCAGACTTCTGCAGCTTCAACAGCGCCTGATGTCGCTTAATCTGGAAGCCCCTTACTCCAGTCGCGTCGTCGAAAAAGACTTTCCTGTCTTCTGGCGACGCAGTAAGAACATGGTCAATCATGCCTTGGCCAATCACCGAATACGATCGTTGCCCAACACCAGCTTCTGCCAACAACAACTGAATATCTGCCAATCGCACCACCGATCCATTTAACAAATATTCCGACTCGCCATCACGATAAAGTCGACGAGTCACCACGACTTCAGAAAATGAAACGTTCAATGTATGGTCGGAGTTATCAAAAGTCAGGCTCACCTCAGCAAAACCTGCACGACTCCTGCCCTCTGCACCCGAAAAAATCACGTCTTGCGCTGCCTTTCCTCGAAGCAGCTTCATGGACTGCTCCCCTAAACACCACCGAATTCCGTCTGCAATGTTCGACTTTCCACTCCCATTTGGCCCAACAATCACCGTCACAGCATGGTCTCCCTTTTTTGGCGCCGCAAACAAAAGCGTTGTTTTTTGAGCAAACGTTTTAAACCCCTGAAGCTCCATGCGGGAGAGATACATATGCCGGCAGTGTAAATGAAGTCTCCCCTCTTTACTAGACAATCTGGCTTATCTCTGCTATTTTTCCTCGTCCTTCTCTCCCTGCAATCCCTCGAAAATCTCGAGGCATTCCAGGGCAACGGCAGCAGGCAAGCTGGCGTTGAAACATGGAGGCTCAAATGAGCAACAATAAACCAAAAGGGTTCTATATCAACACAGAAGGACATCTTGTGCCACCACTTGGCTGCAAGAATATCAACGAAGGGCTCAATGCTCTGGAAACTGTCTTGGCCGAAGCTCCTGAAGATGCGGATTCCGAGGTTATTGCGGTTCCAGAACCAGGGGTATCCCCATGGATATTCCGGACTCCAAAACCGAACGAAGCTACAAAAGTAGACAGCGAAGACAGCGTCCTCTACTTCTTCTGGGCAACGAACGAAAAGTCTGGAGACCAGTGCATCGTCATGTTCAACGGTCACCATGACGGCAAGGAAGACAACCTCTGGCGCATCGTCACATCTGAAGAATGGAGACGAGCCAAACTGGGCGACGAAGTTTTTCGGCTATTCGCAAATGCCAATGCTGCAAAGACGGCATGTCCTAACGGGTTACTCGTCACGACGTTCTTCGACGGTCCTTGGAAAGGAGTCGTTGTCCATTCCACAAGAAGCAATGACCGCGACATCTCCTACTGCACAAACCCCAATCTTCTCGAAACGCTCGGCATACCAGACGGCATACCTCTCGAGCTAGAAGCATGGAGGCAGGCAACATCAGAAGGAACATTGTTCGGTCAACTCCTTCTCAAATACGCCGTCCCAAGCTGGACAACCAATCTGGAATACAACGAGATCGGACCAGTGATTATACGGATGATCGCCACCAGTGATGGAGGAATCTGCATCCTTGTCCGCGATGACAATGAATACGGAGTCCGGTTTCTCTGGAGAAGCATGGATCACGAACAAGGAAAGCTGCTTCTCGAATTTGCTCGATAAAAAACGATGCTCACGCCCGCTGCGCCAAAGGTGCAGTGGGCGTGCCTCTCAATATTCCCTCCCTGCAATCCCTCGAAAATCTCGAGGCATTCCAGGGCAACGGCAGCAATGAAGCTGACGTTGGTTTGTTAGGAAAGAAGTGATGGGAGAAAAAAGAGAAAAAGATCCGACATGGTTCAGCGTCCGTGCTGGTGTACTCATTCCGCCCAGTGAATATGAAAGCGTACAACTCGCACTACAGAACTCGCATCCGACATACGTCGAATACAGCGAGCGACTGATATCGAACAGGCCGTGTGTGGCCATTGGCGAATATCACAGACTCATCGCCCGCCTCCCCAAGGCCAAGGAGATGCTCTGTGTGATGAACACCAAATCAGGACTGGGCTACGAAGCAATCAACATCAGCCTTCTCTTCTTCTGGGCTTTCAATGAAGAAAAGGGAGGGAAAGAGCTCATCGTCTGGTGCTACTCGAGCCACTCGGATGAAGGGAGACGCTGGATTGCCCTCTCAAGTACCGAATGGCGTACCACGCCCCTCGGACTCCACGCCGTGCGGAGATTCAAGAACGTGGAAGCGGCCAAGCTCGGATGCCCGGTCGAGAACCTCGTCATCCTTCCGTCCAAGGCCGAGAACGGATGGACCCGGTTCATGGTCCACAGCCCGTTCGACGACGCAAGCCACATCGCAACGCTCATGAGAAGTCTGCCTGCCAATGTGCTCGGAATTCCAGAACACACAAGACTCCCAATCTCACTCTGGGACTGCGAAGGTCTCGCTGAAGACTTCACACTCGAACGCGTCTGCCCATGCCTCATGGATGAATGGTCTGATCCTGAAGAAGGAAAGACCGACATCCCCATGCGTCAAGCAATCCTTTGGATCGGTGTAACGAGCCTCGGTGAGTACATCATCGTGACCTGCCAGTGGATGAGTGACACGAACGTGGCCGCCATCTCCTGGAAAATGTTCGCGCACGAAGACGGCGACCGGATCTTCAAGCAGAAAGCGAAAAGCTAACCTCGACCGCTACGACGACGGCGCCCCACACGCAGGCGCCGTCACTCCCCTGCGAGGCTTCGAACCTCTCGAAGTTTCACAGGGCAACGGCAGCAGGCAAGCTGGCGTTGAAACACGGAGGTTCCTTAATGGAACAACATAACTTCATCGTAAGAAACGGAAGGCTCTCCCCAAGAGAAGAAGAGGAGAACATGGTCAATGCCTTGCTCAAGGCAGGCGCAACCGACATCCCAAACAACAGCCGCCGATTGGGCCAAGATGAACCATGCGTGTTCATCGCTGAGTTCAAGGACCGGCTTATTCCCTTGCCAGAAAAACAAGAGATTCTACGCGTCCGAAACCCCAACGACCGTGATCCGAACCGCAAATATACCCGCTTAGATCTCATGGTCTTCTGGGCCTTCGACAAGGACATCAACAATGAAGTACTCGTCGTCTGGAACAACTTGAACCACAATGCGAGTGACGAATTCGAGTCCTGGATCACCGTATCAAACGAAGAATGGCGTACCACAGTCATTGGCTCATGCGCAGTACGTCAATTCAAAAACGCAAAAATGGCCATGGATGAATGTCTAGGAGAACCAAACGAAAAGTTTGTTGTTCTGCATGAGGACAAAAAACGTGGATGGAGACGCTGTGCAGTTCACAGCTCACTCGCAGACATGTATAGCGTCGTTGAATTCATCATGAGTAACGACTTCCTCGCCAGGAAACTCGGAGCACAAGAACACGTTCGACTCCCATTGCCAGACTGGAAAGACAGCATCCGTCTCGACAGTAACTGGCTCAGTGACTTCTGCCCCGGCCTCGCCAAAGAAGAATGGCCGAATCCAGAAGAAGGAGAAGAAGGTATTCCGCGAGTTCTTGCAATCGGGTTCATTAGCCGCGAACACGGAATGGTCATCATTACCTACCAACAAATCGGGAACGTAGCATACGTCTCCCAGCGGGCGTTCAACTGCGCCATGCTCGAAAAGATCTTTTGAACAGAAGGTGAAGCGAAGAACTGACCTCGACCACTACGACGACGGCGCCCCACACGCGGGTGCCGTCGTTTTGCTTTTGTTTGCAGGGTGAAAAACACACGGAACTTCAAAACACGCGGAACCTAGTTAGTGACTAACTTAGTTTGTAAGAGCGCATGAGACAGCTCTGGAATAGACAGATTCGTAAATCTCTGCTACTTTTCTTCGTCATCAAGTCACAAAAACTCTCTGCGAGGCTTCGAGCCTATCGAAGTTTCACAGGGCAACGGCAGCAGGCAAGCTGGCGTTGAAACATACATCTTTTCAAGGAGAACATCGGTGACGAATAACCTTCTTCGACGCTTTCATCTCAGAAACGGAGTCGTCCTCCACGAGACTGATAGCGAATCCATCGACGAAATATTAACAAGCGTCCTTACAGCCTTCCATCTTCGATCTGCAGATGATGCTAAGCCGTGTATCTTCGTAGAAGGAATAGATCCATACATCTTTCTTCTGCCTGACGATGAAGTCGCCTCCATCGCCGGAGAAAATTGTCAGATCTTCGCCTTCTTCGCCTCCGACGATTTGAGTGAGGATCGGCTCGTGCTCTGGGAAGGAGAAGAAGGTGATCAGCAAAAATTCCTGGTGGTAGACGAGAACGGCCAGAACTGGCAGACCTTGCCGATCAGCGGCAAAAGAGTTCGGATGTTCAAAAGTCCAGAAGAGGCGCGAACGGCGCTTCAAGACGTCAATCAGAACATCGGGCTCTAGACCGCCCCTTCACGGCGACGGCTCCCCACGCGGTGCCGTCGTTTTGCTTTTCAATAGACAAAACCTCTTATTCCTGCTATTCTTCTCTGTTCCATCTCCCTGCAATCCCTTGAAAATCTCGAGGCATTCCAGGGCAACGGCAGCAATGAAGCTGACGTTGGTTTGTTAGGAAAGAAGTGATGAGAAGAAAAAGAATCATCATTCGAGATGGAAAACTTATCCCGCCAAAGAGATGGGGCAGTATGTCACAACTTTGTAGGGATACGAACGAAGTCATCTTCGTCGCGCACGACGACTTCGTAGACCCTTCCAGCCGATGCATAGTCATAAGCGGATATTGGAAACGATTCGTTCAGGTGCCGGAAAAGAATGAAATCCTTTATGTGCAAAATTGCACACCAGAAGGAACGAACAACCGCGAGTTCGTCAGCCTCGAAGTCGTTCTGTTCTGGGCCTTCGACGAAGCGAACAACAAAGACGTACTCGTGGCATGGAACGAACGAATCAGCACCTCGACCGTTTTGCGCTGGACCATTGTCTCCACCGAAAACTGGTCAATCATTCCTCTCGACGAACATGCGGTGCGTATGTTCAACAACGTGGAAGCGGCGGAAACAGCCTGCCCAAACAAAGAGCTCATTGTTCTGACGGACGAAAACATAAACGGATGGAAATCATTCCATGTTCATAGCCCGCTCGAAGGCCTTGATCGTCGGTGCGATGCAATCATGCGGTGTAGTTTTGTCGAAACATTCAGCATGCCTGGGCATACAGTGATTCCTGTAGTTTGGTGGGCGTCTGACCCGAGCCTCTCACCAGGCATCGACGTCGTATGCCCGAGCGTCAAGAACGAACTCCCGAGTCCGACGGAACAAACAAACGGCTGCTATCCCACGGTCTTGATGATCGGAGCCAGAAAGAAATCACTCATCATCACGGTCGTGACATGGTCTAGAACAGGAAATTCAACGAGGATTTCCCTCTTCTGGAAAAAGTTCACGGGCGAAAGAGCCAAGGCGGTCATGACGCGCAGCTAAACCTTCCCTCACGACGGCTCCCCACGCGGGTGCCGTCGTTTTGCTTTTGTTTGCAGGGTAAAAAACACGCGAAACTTCGTTAGTGACTAACGTAGTTTGCGAGACGACTCGAAATGGACAGATTCGTAAATCTCTGCTACTTTTCTTCGTCATCAAGTCACAAAAACTCTCTGCGAGGCTTCGAGCCTATCGAAGTTTCACAGGGCAACGGCAGCAGGCAAGCTGGCGTTGAAACGTACTTTTCACAAGGAGAACATCATGGCCGCCCATCACAGCTTTTTTCTCAAAGACAAAAGGCTCTGCTACGAAAGAGAAAGTGAGCCAGTTAGCGAGGTGCTCAGAAGGCTTTTAAGCTTCGGAGCCAAAAAAACATTCAGAGATGGAGCATGCTTCTGCATTGACGTTAGCAGCTCATCTTCCTCATGCATCTTTTGTACGCCCGAAGATGAGATCGCCACGATCTCCACAGAGGATTCATGGATCTATATCTTCTGGGCCTCTGATCCGGAAGGCAGGAATCGGCTCGTGCTCTGGGAAGAAATGGACAATGGGACAGGCTGTCCCGACGAGCAAAAACTACTGGTTGTGGATGAGGAAAGTGAAGATTGGCAGGCCCTGCCGATCAGCAAGAGGAAGGTCCGAATGTTCAAAAGTCCAGCCGAGGCACAAACGGCGTTTCAAGACGTCAATCGGAACATCGGGTCTTAGACCGCCCCTTCACGACGACGGCTCCCCCACGCGGGTGCCGTCGTTTTGCTTTTCGAATGGACAAATCCTCTCATATCTGCTACTTTTCTTCGTCATCAAGTCACAAAAACTCTCTGCGAGGCTTCGAGCCTATCGAAGTTTCACAGGGCAACGGCAGCAGGCAAGCTGGCGTTGAAACATCCATTTTTTTCAAGGAGACATCATGGGCGCTCATCGACGCTTTTATCTCAAAAACGGAGAGCTCTGCTATGGAAAAGAGGGGGAATCTGTCAGCGAGGCGCTCGAAAACCTTCCAAAATTCAGAGCCAAAGAAACACTCAGAGATGAAGCATGCGTCTGCATTGACGTCAGCAGATCACCTTCCTCATGCATCTTTCGTGTACCCGGAGACGAGATCGCCAAGATCTCCACAAAGGATTCGCTAATCTATGTCTTCTGGGCCTCAAATCCGGAAGGAAGGGATCGGCTCGTACTCTGGGAAGAGATGGACGACGGTATGAGCCTTCCCGACGAGCAGAAACTCCTGGTTGTAGATGAGGAAAGTGAAGCTTGGCAGGTTATGCCAATCAGCAACAGGAAGGTTCGGATGTTCGAAAGTTCGGTCAAGGCGCGAACGGCGCTTCAAAACATCAGCCAGGACATCAGATCCTAGACCGCCCCTTCACGACGACGGCTCCCCACGCGGTGCCGTCGTTTTGCTTTTCAATAGACAAAACCTCATATTTCTGCTATTCTTCTCTGTTCCATCTCCCTGCAATCCCTTGAAAATCTCGAGGCATTCCAGGGCAACGGCAGCAATGAAGCTGGCGTTGGTTTGTTAGGAAAGAAGTGATGAGAAGAAAAGTGACGAAAGAAGAAGAAAGAGCAGAAGTTACAATTCTAAACAGAGATCTCGTCCCGCCAAACGAATACGAGAGCATGACTGAAATGTTTTCCGACCAAAAGAGAATCACCTGGCTGTCGGATGAAACATCTACCGTGGATCCAGAGGAACCATGCGTGGTCATAGCTGAATACCACAGAAGGATCGTTCGACTGCCCGAAATCAACGAGAGAATTTGTGTACGGAACTGCACGCCCGGACCATCGGACTACAACGCAGTCGAAATCATGATCATCCTCTTCTGGGCTTTCGACGAGGTACGGAACGAAAACGTGCTCATCGCTTGGGACCACCACTTGGATCAAGGCCTGAAAAAGAGGTCAGAAATTTTGCTCTGGACCATGGTCTCCGAAACCGAATGGAACACCACGCCACTCCATCAACACGCCGTGCACCGGTTCGAGAACATGAAAGCGGCTGAGAGGGAGTGCCCCGTTAAGAATAACGTCGTCCTGACTTCGGCAAAGAAAAAGGGATGGAAACTCCACATGGTTCACAGCCCGTTCAAGAAAAAACTTGAGTGCCTCAGGATCGTGATGGATCACAGGTTCCTCTGTTCTGAATTCGGTATTCAAGAACATGTACCACTTCCAGGGATAGAATGGGAAAGAAGCTTCGCTCAACAAGATTCTCTACTCAATCATGTCTCCCCTCACTTCATGGAAACGTGGGGAGACCAGTTCGATCCTCCTGATGTTCTCATGATCGGTATAACCATAGACGCTCCCGGCTTCGTCATTTTGGTCCTTCAGAGGTTGGATGGAAATATGCTCGCCATCTACTCGAGGTCACTGAGTTACGAAGAGGGAATCGAAGCTTTCCGCCGCAGCATCAAATCCTAACCCCTTCCCTCACGACGGCTCCCCATGCGGGTGCCGTCGTTTTCGTTAGACGTTGAACTTTCCGCTTCGCCTAGGTACACTCACCCCTCCCCGGTATGAACCCTATTCTTGCTCAAACCATTCTCGATTCCATGCTCCGTGCAGAGCACATTCTTCTCATGACCGATGAGCGAATTGATGGTGATACGTTAGGATCGACGCTCGGTCTTTTTCATGTTCTTTCAGACATCGGGAAACGTGTTGACGTCTTTTCTCCAAAACCAATTCCGAACAAATTTTCCTATCTCCCCGGCATCAAAGCTATCCGCGAAGACGACGCCATTCTTCAGCAATCATCTATCGACCTTGCCATTGTGTGCGACTGTTCTGACGGCGCATATCTTCCAGCATGCGTGAAAAAAATGTCGAACAAAGTATCCATGATTGTATTTGACCATCACCTGAAGAATCCGCGATACGGCACGATCAACATTATTGAACCAACTGCAGCATCGACAGCGGACATTGTGTGGCGATTTCTTCAATCAGCAAATCTTCATATCTCTCCAAATGCGGCGCAATGTCTACTTACCGGCATCGTCACCGACACTCAAGTCTTCTTTTCGTCCAACACCACAAATGCAGCCATAGAAGCTGCTGCAGAACTCAGCATGTTGGGCGCAAATCTCCCCGCAATCGTTCAACATAATTTCATGAATAAAAGCACAGCCTCACTCAAGCTTTGGGGACTTGCCATGGAGCGACTGCGAAAAGACGAAATATTCGGCGGCATTGCCACAGCACTTACGCAAAAAGATATTCAAAGTCATGGCGTTACCGCAGAAGACATTCAAGGAATCTCAAACTTTCTCAACGCCGTTCTGAACGAAACGCACGACGTCATTGTGGTCTATCGCGAACAAGAAGATGGAACCATTAAAGGTAGCGCCAGAAGTCGCACAAAAAACGTTGCCGAAATTGCCGAACGTCTTTATAGCGGCGGCGGTCACAAACTTGCCGCAGGATTTACGTTAAAAGAGAAGACGATCGAAGTAACGGGAAGCAATTGGAGAATTGTACAAAAAAGGTAGGAAAGAGAATCGTGGACCTTAAGCATTTTGCAACTTTTCAAAACTTTGCTACACTTTTCCGGCAATTCACAAGAAATCCGCGGGTATCGTATAGCGGTTATTATCTCAGTTTTCCAAACTGATGATAGGGGTTCGACTCCCCTTACCCGCTCCAGAAAACACCGTAATTTTGTCTATTTTCGACTCCGGTCTGCGAAAACTTCCTCACCGTACCGTGATGTACGCCTCGGAAGATTTTCTTGACCGTCATCGAAACTAGCCTAAAATTACGGTGTTTTGTACTTGTTAAAAATCGTCTTCCAAATGAAGGCGATTTTTGTATTCCTTATTTCACAAACAACAAACCCCGCGCCGAGAACGACAGCGTCCCCGGTGGGGCTTGTCGTCTCGCCACGGGGCAAGGAGCTAGAATATCGGCGTGAAGCCCGGCCAGCGATTGAGCTCTGCGTGAGACTCATCGTTTTGTGCCATCGTGTCATCGTAGAGAACGATATCCTCACCGACAACACACAGACGAGCACCGCGCTTCACGAATGCCCCTTCGTAGCTCGCATCGGCATCGAGTGGAATGATGACCAGCGGCTTGCTGCTATCTGGGCACCCGTCGATCAACCCATCTGCGAGCGAGATGTGTTGATTGTCGTAGGCGCGGCCGAACCAGACGAACTCGGTAACGCTGCCCGTTCCGGGATAGAGCCGCTCCACGACTTCGGCGCCGTTCTTCGTGGCACTGATCTCGTGGACGCCTTCCATGTTGACGCAGAGAAGCTTGTCCACCCACGGAGTCTGCTCGCGGTAGCCGATTGCGTAGGAACTGAAACCGGCACTCAGGCAGTATCGGTCTGGATTCACGAAATCATGGAAATCCGGCAGCGATGCAGAACTCGAAGCCGCGGTTACGCCTGTTGGTCCTGCCCACCAGTCATGTGAGCAGCCTACGAAGAAAAGAAGAAGGCCGATGAGGGCCGCGCATGTATGCTCCTTTTGTCTCTGTGAATGCAACGATCCTCGTTGCGGGCTTTGCTTTGGATGTCCTCAGCAACGCACCAGATTAACAAAAAAATCAGCCAAAGTCAATCAGTGGCCGACAAAATTTACCATCCATCACTTCCCGGAAGTGTTATCGCTTTCGTTTTATCTTAAAACGTACACTTGATAAATTGGCTTATCTTGGTGTTGAGATTTCAGATCTTTTCTCTCAACAATTTCTAGACCAACCTCTTTGCACATTTCCTCCATTTCTTCTGGAACAATCACATAATCATCAAACTCAATACATTCTCCATTCACAAGCTTTACCTTGAGTCGATATGTGTCTCGTTCTCCCTTACGAATAGTCAGCGTTTCGGAATCGAGTTCGTTGCCAAATAAATCTGCATTTGTATTGACCACATAAGCAACCCCGCTTTCACTCTTTATCTCTTTAATCTTTTTCAGGATTTTGAGTCTATCAGCAGGAGGAGCTGTTGTGAGAACGTTCACTAAAAGAATGGTGTTGAATTTCTGATCTGTTTCAAAAGTAATAAAATCTCTTTTTTGAAAATCAAAATTTTCGCTACTTTGTAAATCGCTATTCAAATCAATACCGAACACCCTATATCCTCTTTTCAACAAAAGATTCGAAAAATAACCTCTGCCACAACCAACGTCAAGAATTGGTTCTACAAAATCTCCCTGTTCGAAATACGGTCGAAGAAGTTCGTCTTTAAAAACTGTAGGGACTTCATATTGGTCTAAAATCCCAGACCAATCTATTTGTCTTTCATGAGATTGATCTTTATTTTCATCATCGAGATTCATAAATTTTTTACCAAAAAAATACATTCATTCTAATTGATCTTTTTAAAAAAACGAAGTAATGCACCAAGAATGGCTTATCGAATCTCAAAAAAAGAAATGCCCGCCCGAGCCACAGGCACTCAAAGAGTGTTCCTTGGCTCGCGCGGGCGCGATCAGTTCCTCTACTTTTTGTCGAAGACGTAGAGACGGTGATGAACCGGGCTGAGAACCTGATCGCACTCCAACCGTTGCGACACGACTGGAGAAAGACCGAGCAGTCGCCACACCGTCTGTTCCCAGACAACTGTAGACAGGAACCTACACGGCACCGGCGTTTTGTCTGCAGGGTTTTCCGAGTAGTGCATCACCCGGTTGTGAAACCAGTCCCACCAGCACATGTACAGGAACTCGGTCATATCGTCCGTGACAGACTCGATGATGATCACTCGCCGCGAAGCAACGCGGAATGAATCCGCAAGCAAAGCTTCAGGATCATTACTGTGATGGTAGACGTGGAGAACAACGACGGTCTCCCAAGACATGTCGGGAAGATCAATCACGTTGTCTCTTACCTGAACAAACCTGAGGCCATCATCACGTCGCCAATCGCGAACATCAGCGATACAAACCACGTAGCCGTCCCTGGCAATACACGCACCAATCTCTCCGCTCCCCCCGCCCAAGTCGAGCACCGACGATCCACGAATATGCGAACGAATTTTTGAGTATGCGAGGTTTGCCCGCGCTTCCATGCCTGACGCAAGGTTCTCCATCCCCGGCAACGGCATCGTATGGCGCAAAGACTGCTCATACTTTCGAAGATCCTCAATGTCTCCGTCGAGCAAGAAGCTCTCGATGAAAAACTTCGCTTCTCCCTCGTTCCACCCCAGGCTCAGAAAAGCCTGCAAAACAGATTCGCGAATCATCCCCGCTACAACAGGATCATGCCTAGCAGCGTCCACCATTCTCTGAAGATTCGATTCTCTCATTTCACTATCCTCCTCTTGGAAATCCCAAAGCTCACAACGAACTCGCGGAACAAAGAAAAATAGCATTGAATGTTCCTGCTGTCCATAAACAAACAACAAACCCCGCGCCGAGAACGACAGCGTCCCCGGTGGGGTTTGTCGTCTTGCACGGGGCGAGTAACGTCATGACTGCCAGTCATCACGACGCCGATGTTCGTGTCTGCCTGTGCAGACTGGTGAAAATTCTGTAAAAGACTGCGCCTGACAGCATGATCGGCACAGCAATGAGCGCCGTCATAACGCCCTCAATGACGCTGTCACTCGTTAGCACCGAGAAAGCGCCGGAGACCATAACGCCAATCATCGAAATCCGATTGACTGTCATGAGCCTCTTTGCCTTTGGCGACTGATGAGGATAATTGAGCCGAATACAGTGACACACAGCACTCCAGAAAATGAGGTTGTAGATTGCTGCGAAGGCTATGCAAGCGAGCGCGGCGTAGAGCGGAGCCGGGAGAAGAAAGGGGACCACGCAAGACCTCGGTGTCGAACAGTACGTCGAAGGCGGCTGCCAACAACACAATAACCTAACAAAAAAAATCGACTCCTGTCAAAGAAATCGGCTTTACAAAACAAGCATTTTCGCATATCCTTTTCAGTCGCCTTCCACTAACCACTACACCTGGAGACACCATGCGACGTTTGCTCCTTTCACTCATTTTCAGCATCACACTTTCCGCGTGCAGCAAAAACTGCAGCGATGGAATCGCAGAAACACCGATCGCATCGTCGAATCCTGGCGACTACGAAGTGGCGCTCTGCGTCCAGGGAAAAGCCCTTCCTGAAGAAGCGACCGCATATATCGTGACAACCGGAGAATCGCCTGCGGCGGATCGTCGAGATCTCCTTCGTCTGAAGGAAGTCTCCAGGCTCGAGAACACCATCTGCGCGCTCATTCCTTCGCACGCTCTCGAAGAATCGTTGAGCGAATCCGTGAGAATCGGAATCGCGTTCCCAGACCCTTCGGCATCCGTGCTCAAGGGAGAGTCAATCTCCTTGCTGCTCCGAGACGAAAAAGGCAATGTTAGAGGTAAAGAGATCGGAACAGTGAATCAGCTCGCCATGTCCATCTCGTCGAGTGTGTCACTCGTGCCAATGAGAGAAGAGATGGTTCCTATCTACCGTCGTCCAGAAGGCTCATCGGCAATCATCGAGTCCAGCAAGTGAAATCACGCTCTGTGCGCATCCTGAATCTACGGGGTGCGCACGCTTTCTTTTTACAAGACTTGGACAACGAAACTCACCAAGATTGTAATTTCTTAAGAAATTTGCTATACTATTTTGTTACTTTTCCCGAGAAACTACACAATCACCAGCGCAGCGCATGCGCAAATGGAGGTACCGTGCGAATTCCCGAAGACGCCGTCCCAGACGGCAACACGCTCATCGCAGTTTTCGCCATGATGCGACATGGAGACAGAGAAAAAGAAGAACCGGGCAAAACGACAGAAAAAGGGCGACGACAGGTAGAGGCAAGTGCGAGACAACATTTGATCGACCAACGGTTCAATGGTGTGTTCTCCAGCACGCTGCTAAGAGCCAAAGAGACCGCAGAGATCACTCTTGCCGCAATCAACCACCCAGACATCGCCGTCGAAACCCCTCCGGCGTTCGATCTCTCCCAGCTCTCCCAAAACCCGGCGTTCGGAGACTCTGTCAAAAGACTCTTCGGAACGATAAAGAAAGGAGCAACGATGGCCGACTGGGTCAACGGACTGGACGAGAATCTGAGTCCGCTCCGCGCCTGTCTCCGCAACGGAATGTTCGAGATCGCGATGGAATACGAAGACATCGGAACACCACCAACGTTCCTCGTGGGCTACCACGGCCCATTCGCCGGCTGGGCGGCGGACAACTCAGAAAACATACGCTACATCGGCCATGCTGATGTAGTGCTCTATGTTCTCAGCCAGGATCGAGCCGGCAACGTTTATTTCCACGGTTCGCTGTGGAAATGCCCGCCGGTTGAATGACGACATCCTCCAAAACTCACGAACGCCCCGTACTTCTGTGTGGGGCGTTTAACGTTCACATTATTCGCAAAACCCCTTCTTCCCCATCAACCTCAACAACTATCCCGTCCGTAATCTTTTCAAAAATATCTTTCACATTTGTTAAACACGGCTTACCCAATTCTCGGCACACAATCGCTGCATGACTCAGAATACCACCGTATCGGGTGACTACTCCCCCGGCCTTTTGCATGAGCGGAAGAAAATCAGGAGTTGTTATGTCCGTAATGAGAATATCGCCGACATCGATTTCTGCACTCGCAAGTTCGGCAGCACGGATAACGCGAGCCTTTCCTGATGCGATTCCAGAAGAGCCGATTTGGCCGTGAAGAGTTTTGCGATCGACCTCCCCCGACCCCTCCTTGGTAAGGAGGGGGGATCGCAGCTGACTATACGCATCGCCGAGCAAACGATTCCAGTCAACGATCCAAAATCCAAACTCTTTCGATGAAATAGATTCAAAATACCCACATAAATATTCACCAAAGAATTTTGCATCAAATCTTTTAACAATCTCATCACGAATTGATTTCTCCTTCACGTGCAAAAGTTCGAACACATCAAAAAGATGCTCTGCGGCAACATGATTCTTTGGGTGAACTTCAACCGATTTTCCATCCCAAGAAAACGTCATTGGCTCTATTCCTTCATTGTAAAATCCTTGCGTAAGCTGAGTGTGCGTTCCTGCAACAATCTGCCCAAGCGCGCCGTGCTCATTCACAACAAAAATCGTTGACCATTCTTGATTCGCCGCATGCGGCACAAAGTCAGCTTTGTAATTCGATGGATCGATATTTTGCAGCGCAAACCAGTCCAACGAATCTCGGATCGAAGCACCGCGGGTTCGCAATTTCGGCAACGATGCGTCAAAAGGAATCAAACGCAATGCACAAAGTTCATCGCCACGCTCGTCCACGAAAGCAACGAATCGATCACTTCGATCTGTAACTTCGCTTGCGGGAAATTGCGTAGGTCGATCAAAAGGCAAACCAAAAAGATCGTTCAGCACGGCAAGGCGCTCGCGCTTTTCATTATCTTCTTTGCGATGCGCTTCTGAATCTTTGTGCCCCATGCGCTGAAACCATTCTGTGAGCGAAATCTGCGTTTGATAAAGCTTCGAGAGATCCATAATTATCTGTGTTTCAAAATCGAAATCTCACCGGTATCACAATTCATTTCTATTTCATCACCGTCATGAAGCATTTTTGTAGCGACTTTTGTGCCAATAATGCAAGGCTTTTTCATCTCTCGCGCAATAATTGCAGCATGACACGTAATCCCGCCTTCATTCGTGATAATCGCAAGAACATCTTTCATACACGGAATGAAATTTGCGGTTGTCTGGATTGCGACAAGAATTTTTTGATCAAACAGATTCCTCTTTTCCTCAAACTCATTCTTATCTCGAGCAACAATCACCCGACCACGCAACGTTCCTACTCCAAACGCAGTTCGACCAATCAATTTTTCATCTGGGTGCACGATTCCTTGCTCTTTTTCGTAAAGCCTTAAAAGGAAATTGCTCAAATCCTCCGTTTCTTCCAACTCATCGATGAGCACAAGATCGCGCCCCTGAACATCAATAAAAATGTATCCGTATTTTTCCCGATGTGTAATACGCGCAACGGCGTCAATTGCCTCAAGATCGCGGATCCAAGAAAGAATTTCGGTTACCGAAAGATGATTTATCGCTCGAATCGCGTCACAATCAATACATCTCTTTACAAAAAGAGACTGAAGAAAAATTCGAATAGCATTCTCCATGTCTTCTTCAAGTGAAGCTTTATTGCGCCATGCGTCATGTTCGCGAATAATCTCTTCACTGTCATGCAATTCGTGTTGGTATTTTGTGAGCTGAAGACCAAGAGACAGCGTGATAATAAAAGAAGCGCTTGATTGTTGGTGAAGTTTCATGAGCGTCTCAAAATCCTGAATACTTGCAGAGTTATTTTCTTCATGGACATGCTTTTCTAGCTCATGGATACAGTCATTAATCTCTTTCCATGTTCGAAGATCTTTTTTTATCCAATCTAAAAGAATTTCAGGACGATCAAAAATGTATTTCTTTGATTGTGCGTGGAATGCATCGATGTGCTCTGCATGAAAAACTCTTGTTGGCTTATTCTGCAAAGGAAGAAAAATCGTGTCTGCAAAATCCATCCCAAACCAAGTGCGAAGATGTGTGCGAAAACCAATCTGCCGGCTCGACATGAAAAGAAGCGGCGAGTCTCCTCGCGTACGAAAAAACCACGATTGATCCTTAATGTATGAAACAAGCTCTTTTTTCAACATACCATTTAGAGGGTTGTAATCGGTCGACTCTGAAGAATGAAGAGCTTGCCATTTTCGATTGCCCATTCAATGTCACACGGAAAACCGTAATGATTCTCGATTGTCACACAAGTCGATGCTAATGCACGGACCTGATCGTCTGAAAGCTTTCGCTGCGAACGATCGGCACTGGGGACTGGAACGAGAACACACTGGATCCCCGCCTGCGCGGGGATGACGGAATTGCGAATTAACATCTCTTCTTGATCATTCTGATAGACATCAAGAATCGCCAAATCTGATTTTCGAACCGTATACGAATCTGGAGTCACTTCGCCGCCAACAATGAGTTCGCCAAGTCCCCAGCACGCCTCAATAATCATCGAGTCTGGATCTTTAGTGACAGGATGAACGGTGAACGTAATTCCGGAAACATCAGATTGAATCATTTTTTGTACAACGACTGCGACAGAAATCTTTGTACTGCGAAGATGATGTTCGTTTCTATATGCAATTGCACGCTCTGACCACAATGACCGCCAACACTTTTCAATATTCTCGAGAAGGTTCTCCCTTGTTGTATTCAAATACGTTTCGAGTTCACCTGCCCAGCTTGCCGACACTCCATCTTCCACCGTTGCACTCGAACGAACAGCAACAAAATCGCAATCAAGATTATCGAATGCGGAGAGAATTTCAGCCTGAAGTAATGAGTCAAATTGGTCGGATTGGACGTATAAGTCGAATGCGGCGGCGGTGACAACGAATCCTGGCGGGACTGGAATTCCCGCGTTCGTCATCTCGCCAAGTGATGCGCCCTTGCCTCCGGCAGTTGCGGCGTCGCTCTTTGAGAGAGTAAAAATGGGTTTCGTGTAAGACATAGAAGACATGTGTCGGATCCCTCACATGCGTTCGGGATGGTGAATCAACTGTGAATACCAGGGACGATATGACGCGAAACTTAGTTAGTAGCTAACTTAGTTTCTTTTTCACATCCATCGCTTCTCCTGATTAATCCATTCAAGAATCTCTTCATTCGACTTCCCTTCATCATCGCGTAACCTATCTGCTTCGCGAATAAGCTCCCCCATCTTTACGCCAGGTTCAATGCCAAGTGCAACAAGCTCCTCTCCAGTAATCGCATGTTGCGCAGGACCAGTGAGCACGTCAAGCTTCGATGCTCGGTCGAGTAACCATGATCGCTCCGGAAACTCACGTGCTTCTCCATGACGCCATCCAACTTTACGATTTGAAACATCGGAGCTTGACTGAACAAACTGACCGCGACCGAAGTAATCCGCTTCTGCTAAAAGAAGGAGTTCTGAAATTGTCGCTGGAGATATCGACGCAGCAAGTCGACGAATCGCACCGTCGGTAATAATCAGACCGGGTTTTTGGCTATCAAGGTAGAGCACGGTTGGCGCCATGTGATGCTTCACCATGCCAACAATCTTTTCAACCATGGGATGCGCAACACCAATGCGCGCCAAGAACGAACGTGCTGGCGCCTCACCGGCCGGCTCGTGACCAATCGCACGAATTTTTCCATCAATCTCTTCAGTAACAATCGACTTTCCAAAGTCATGGCACAACGCCACAAGCATCATCATGAACGCAGTTTCTTCGTCACAATTCTCCCGACGAATAATCGCCGCCTCTTCGTCAACAACCATAAGCGTATGAATCCATACGTCACCCTCTGGATGCCACTCTGGATTCTGCGGTGTTAACTTTAGCGGCGGCAATTCTGGAAACATCGCATCAAAAACTCCCAAATCGAATCCCAATTGCAGTCCTATCGACGGCTTTTCCGCAAGAACCAAAAGCTTTCGCCACTCATCTCGTAATCTCTCTTGCGACAGCTCACGCAAACTCGAAACCGACCTTCGCATCACATCCATGGATTCCACATCTGGCGTCAAATCAAATCTCGCAACAAATTGCATGGCCCGAAGCACACGAAGCGGATCGTCCCCGAAAAGTTTTGCATCCACTACCCGCAAAATCTTCTGTTCAAGATCGACAGCGCCATGAAATGGATCGATAACTTCTTCAGTCAACGGATCCATCATGATGGCGTTCACTGTGAAATCCCTTCGGCGCGCAGCGTTTTCTGGCGTCATGGTCGGGTCGACATGCACCGCAAAACCTTTGTGCCCTGCATCGACTTTCGAATCTGAACGCGGAATGCCAAGATCGATCACAAGACCTCCCCCTAACCCCCTCCTTGATAAGGAGGGGGAATTCTCATCCGAACGCGAACCCTCCCCCTTAACAAGGGGGAGTTGGAGGGGGTCGACTCGCAACTTCAAAATCCCAAATGCCTTACCCGCATCAATAACCTCGCCGAATGTCGATGCGATCTCATGGAGCTTCTCCGGCTCAACTCCATACACTTCAATGTCAAAATCCTTCGGAACACTATCGCTCAACACATCACGAACGCATCCCCCGACCAATAAAGCTCGACCGCCAGCAGACTGGATCGACCGCGCAAGTTCGAGAATGATGTTTGGAAGAGAATATTTCATATTTTATTTCGTCATTGCGAGGAGAATGTAATCATTCGACGAAGCAATCTAGGTTCGAGCCAAGATTGCTTCGCTGTGCTCGCAATGACTGAAGTATAGAAAAACTTGAATATACAATCATCACTATCACATCGACGCGCCGGTCCAAGCAATCGCGAGTGCGTCTGCAGCGTCGTCAATCTTGGGTACTTTCTTTAAATCAAACACGATCTTCACCATGTTCTGCATCTGCAGCTTGTCTGCTTTGCCGTATCCAGTCAACGCAAGCTTTACTGCATTCGGCTTTACTTCAACAACAGGAATTCCAGCTTCGGCTGCTAACAAAAACATCACTCCACGAACTTCCGCAACTTTCAATGCCGTTGTTGTACTCTTCGCAAAAAACAACTCTTCGATCACCATTTTTTCTGGTTCGCACTTCTTCAAAATAGTACGAACATCCGCCGCAATTTCAAAAAGTCGATCTGCTGTCTTTCCATTCACTGGAGTCGTAATCACTCCATACGTCACCGCACTCGGTTTTCCGCGCACAACATCAATAACCGCATACCCAAGTCTGCCGTAACCAGGATCGATACCGAGAATTCTTGGCATATGAAGAGAAATCTGCTACAGTTCTGGCATCACGACGAAAAGGGATCCAAACGGCTAAATACCTAAGGAGCCCTTTTCATTTTGCCAATTTTCGAATTACGTCACCACAACCCAAGACTCTAAAACATCCGCAAGTTCATTTCGACATTTTTCCAACGTTTTTGCATTTGCCCAAACGCCTCGTAAATTTTTTATTTCTCCAAAATACGATCCGTCTTCAAGTAATTTGTACCTTGTTTTTGCTAACTGGAATGCAATATAAGTGCTCAGCATATAACCACAATATAGTCGATTAAACGCAAACAGAAAACCCGAGGCAGTCCACCTCGAGTTTTCTGTTTTGGCGGGGCGTGGGAGCCCCGCCTATGGGAGAAAATGAGTTGTGAGTAGAAACACACCACGTTAATGAATGGCGAAGTGAGAGATGCCATTAAGGAATGTCCCCATCGCAGCAATGTGCTACTCAACAGCCGTCTCTTTCGACTCTGATGCGCTCAAATCTTTTCCCATTCCTGGCCCTTCAACCTTGAGCTCGGCATCGATAACAGACAATGGCTTTTCTGGAGCTGCCATCGCAATCTCTTCAAAGCTTTCCATTGCTGGTTCGTCGATAGTATCAAGACCGAATCCTGTTCCTGCTGGAATCAAGCGGCCGATGATGACGTTCTCCTTCAAGCCCTGGAGTTCATCGATCTTTCCGGTGACTGATGCGCCAATGAGCACACGAGCCGTTTCCTGGAAGGATGCACTAGAAAGCCAGCTTTCTGTTGAGAGCGAAACTTTCGTAACACCAAGCAACAAATCTTCATACTCTGCAAGCTTGCCTCCCTTGGCAATTGCCACATCCTGCTGATCAAGCAGTGTTGCGCGCTCAATAACCTCTCCAGGAAGAAGCTCAGTATCATTTGGATTTGTTACACGAACACGGCTCAACATCTGTCGCACAATAACTTCGATGTGCTTGTTGTTAAGCTTCTGTCCTTGTGACGCATAAATGAACTGGATTTCCTTTGACAGATATCGCTGCACAGCGTCTCTACCCTTTGCAGCAAAGAGTGCTTGCAAGTCTAAGTGACCGTCTGTTAATGCATCTCCAGCACACACTTCATCTCCATCCTTTATGTAGAGAGTGAAGCCTTGCGGAATGATGTACTCACGAATCTTGTCTGCTTCATAAACAACAATCACCGATGTTTTTCCAACAGACTTCACTACACCAGCAACATCGGTTGGAACTTTTTCGCCATCCATTTTTGCACCAATCACATCACCTTCAAGAACTTTGTCACCCTCAACTACCTTGATCTTGGCACCACGACCGAGCATGAACGTCTTTTCGTCGACTGCACGATGGCTAACCTTCACAATCTTTTGGCCTGGCATTGTGTCGATAATATGTTTTCCTGTTCCTGCCTGTACAACAGTACGTGCAGCTTTTTCTATTTCTACTTTTCCAGAAACCTCAGCCATGATCGCCTTTCTCTTTGGCAACCGTGCTTCGAAAAGCTCTTCAACACGCGGCAAACCTTGCGTAATGTCTTTTCCGGCCACACCTCCAGTGTGGAATGTACGCATGGTCAACTGTGTTCCAGGTTCACCAATAGACTGCGCAGCCATAATGCCGATCGCAACACCCATCTTCACCATTTTGTTATGCGCTAAATCGTAGCCATAACACTTCTGACAAACACCACGACGAACATGACAGGTCATAACCGATCGAACATGGGCCTCTAAAAGCTCCTTTCCAGACTTCTTTAATGCACGAATATGATCTTCGGTGATCAAATCACCAGCGGTAATGAACGCTTTCTTTTCGCCAGGAATCTTGATATCTGAAAGTGCAATGCGACCAAGAATACGAACCAAGAGCGGTTCTCCAATTTCGTCAGATTCTTCCTTGGTGAGCAATACGCCCTTAACATCGCCACAATCTTCTTCTCGCACCACAACATCTTGTGCAACATCAACCAAGCGACGAGTAAGGTATCCCGCGTTTGCAGTACGAAGCGCAGTATCGGTAAGACCCTTTCGTGTTCCGTGACTTGAAATGAAGAACTCAAGCACCGAAACTCCTTCTTTAAAGGAGGACTTCACCGGAAGTTCGATGATGTCACCAGATGGTGACGACTTCAAACCGATCATACCGATCATCTGCGTCAACTGGCCCCATGCACCACGCGCACCAGATTCAATCATGGTGTAAGCGGCGCTGTCATGAGGAAGCGAGTCCTTACTAATGTCTGCAATTCTGTCTTTAATTTCCGTCCAAATCTTAATGATCTGTGTGTGACGCTCGCTTTGCGTAAGCAATCCTTGCGCGTAATACTCTTCAACCTCGCGAACACGACGATCACCCTCTCCGATCAAGATCGGCTTTTCCTTCAAGGTTGGCAATCCTGCCATGGCCCATGAATATCCAGAAAGTGTTGCGTACTTGAATCCAAGATCTTTCAAGTTATCAAGAATTGTTGCAGTAAACTCTTGACCATAAAACTCCAAAACGTCACGAATAATATTCGCAAGCTGCTTCTTTCCGAGAATTTCGTTTTGGAAACCAATACGCTCTGGGAATTGCTGGTTCACAATGATGCGTCCAGGAGTTGTAACGAGCATGACGCCGTTACGACGAATACGAATCCAGTCTTGAGCACGAATCTTTCCTGCATTCATTGCATAAAGAACCTCATCATCGTCAGCGAATGACTTCATGGTCTTCTCATCTGGTTCGGTGTCTGTACTCGTAAGGTAGAAACATGCCCATGCAATGTCTTTTCCTGGCGTTGCTACCGGTCCACCGAATGAAGGCTTCAACAAGTTTCGAATAGAGAGCAAAAGTTCTTCTGCTTCCTTCTTCGCCTCAGTCGTCAGCGGAACGTGCACAGCCATTTGGTCACCATCAAAGTCTGCGTTGTATGCGTCACAAACCAATGGGTGAATCTGGATTGCCTTTCCTTCAATAAGTGTTGGACGGAAAGCCTGAATACCCAAACGGTGAAGCGTTGGAGCACGGTTCAAAAGCACATACGAATCCGCAACAACCTCTTCAAGAATGTCCCAAACTTCTGGACGATCACTTTCTAAGAAACGGTTCGCGCTTCGAATATTGTGAACATATTCACGAGCAATCAACTTGCTAATCACGAATGGACGGAAAAGTTCGAGCGCCATCTTTTTTGGAATACCGCATTGATGCAACTTGAGATGCGGACCAACAACAATAACAGAACGGCCGGAGTAGTCGATGCGCTTTCCGAGTAAGTTCTGACGGAAACGTCCTTGCTTACCCTTCAAAATGTCTGCAAGCGACTTTAACTGACGCTTCTTTCCTGTTGCCGCAATAACGGTCTTACTCTGACGTGAACTGTTGTCGATGAGCGCGTCAACCGCCTCTTGCAACATGCGCTTCTCATTGCGAGTAATGACTTCCGGTGCATTCAACGCATACAACCGTCGAAGACGATTATTGCGGTTAATGACACGGCGATAAAGATCATTCAAGTCACTTGTTGCAAAACGTCCACCATCAAGCGGCACCATTGGACGAAGATCTGGAGGGATAACTGGAAGTACACGCAACACCATCCACTGTGGAGCAATACCATTCTTCTCCAACGCCTTAAACAGCTTTAAACGGCGCATGATGCGCTCATATTTTGCTGTAGATGACGTTGCGGCAAGCTCATCGGTTAATTTCACAACGGTCTCCGAAATATTGATTCGCTCAAGCAACTTCATGATTGCCTCAGCACCAATTCCTGCGTCAAAAATGTGACCATAACGCATGGACCAATCGTGATACGTCGCTTCTGAAATAACGCGGAGCGGTGTGAGCTCCTTCAAATCCTTATCAACCTGAATGAAGTCTTCTTCAAGCTCATTCAAACGCTCAGTCGATGCCGCTTCAATACGATCAATCTCCGACTTCAATGCCTTTTTGTCACCTTCGAACTTTTCTTCAGCTCGAGTAATGTCACGCTTCACCTCCCCCTCAATCATCTTCTTCTTTGCGCGATACTCCTCCTTCACCTGCTCAACAGTCATTTGGCGAGCATCTTCATTCACGTCGGTAATGATGAAGTTTGCAAAGTACACCACCTTTTCTAACGACTGCACGCCCATGTCAAGCATTGTGCCGATTTTTGACGGCACGCCTCGCAAGAACCAGATATGTGTGACTGGAGACGCGAGGTCGATGTGGCCCATGCGTTCTCGACGAACCGAAGCTTGGGTGACTTCAACGTTACATTTGTCACAAATAATTCCCTTGTATCGAATCTTCTTGTACTTTCCGCAATAACACTCCCAGTCTTTTGACGGTCCAAAAATTTCTTCCGCAAACAAACCCTGCTTTTCTGGCTTTTGGGTGCGGTAGTTAATAGTTTCCGGCTTGCTCACTTCACCGTAAGACCACGCGCGGATTGCTTCTGGTGATGCAACTCTCAAACGAATGGAATCGAAGTCTGTTGACCTCAAGGATTGGAATTTCATGGCCATATGCAAGGTTAGGCGCGACGCGCGTTACGATCGTCGCCGATCTCAATCTTTTTGCCGTTCTTCAAAAGTTCAACATCCATTGCCAAACCCTTTAACTCACGCATTAAGACGTTGAATGATTCTGGAATGTTCACCTTTGTAATAGTCTCGCCCTTAATGATCGCCTCGTATGCCTTTGCGCGACCGTCAATGTCATCAGATTTAATGGTGAGAATTTCTTGCAACGTATGAGCCGCGCCATATGCTTCAAGAGCCCAAACTTCCATTTCTCCAAAACGCTGACCACCGAACTGAGCCTTTCCTCCAAGTGGCTGCTGCGTAATAAGCGAGTACGGGCCAATAGAACGCTGGTGCATTTTGTCTTCCACCATGTGGTTCAACTTGATCATGTACATGATTCCGACCGTAACCTTGTGATCAAAAGCATCTCCTGTACGGCCATCAAATAACGGCACCTGACCATCTTCTGGATATCCTGCCTTCTTCAGTTCATCCTTAATCGCCTGATCTGGAACTCCAGCCAACACAGGTGTCGCCACCTTATAACCAAGTTTCGAAGCGGCAAGTCCAAGGTGAACCTCAAGAATCTGACCAAGGTTCATACGAGAAACCACACCAAGTGGAGTGAGAAGAACGTCGACCGGACTTCCTTCTGCAGTAAATGGCATGTCTGCAATCGCAACCACTTTAGAAATAACACCTTTGTTTCCGTGGCGACCTGCAACCTTGTCACCAACCTGAAGCTTTCGAAGATCCGCGATGGTTACTTGAATTGACGTAATAACTCCTGGCGACAAATTGTCACCGGCTTCACGACTGAAAACCGTAATATCAACAATCTTTCCTTTGCGACCATGCTCCAAGTACAACGATGAATCACGAACATCTCGAGCCTTGTCTCCGAAAATGGCACGCAACAATTTTTCTTCTGCAGAAAGCTCAGTCTCGCCCTTTGGTGTGATCTTTCCAACAAGAATGTCGCCAGACTTCACCTCTGCACCAATACGAATGATTCCCTCTGCATCTAAGTTCTTCAATTTTTCTTCTGAAACATTCGGAATATCGCTCGTGACCAGTTCTGGTCCAAGCTTAGTGTCGCGAACATCGAGAGTTAAGTGCTCCAAGTGGATGGTTGTAAAACGGTCGTCTTGAACAACACGCTCAGAAATAATGACCGCGTCTTCATAGTTGTATCCGTCCCAGCTCATAAATGCGACGCGCATGTTCTGGCCAAGCGCAAGCTCTCCATTCTCTACCGAAGGACCGTCTGCAAGAACGTCTCCCTTCTTCACTTTCAATCCAGGCAAAACTACAGGACGCTGCGTGATTGCTGTGGAGTTATTTGAGCGAACGTACTTATTCAAAACATACGTTTTATCCCCCATCTTCTTGTACTTCATGGTGATCTTTGCACCATCTGACGCAGCCACCTCGCCCTCTTCCTCTGCAACAAGAACGTGACCGGAATCAAGCGCTGCACGGCGCTCCATTCCCGTTCCAATAATTGGTGATTGCGGACGGATCGGTGGAACAGCCTGACGCATCATGTTCGTTCCCATGAGTGCACGAGTCGCGTCGTCATGCTCAAGGAATGGAACCAACGCCGTTCCAACAGACACAATCTGCGTTGAAGAAACGTCCATGAAGGTGATGTCTGTTGCTGGAACTAATTGCGGCTCACCGAACTTACGCGCCTCAACATACTCGGCAATGATGAATCCCTTCTCATCAATCGGCACAGTCGCTGGACACGTTGTTGCCTTCTCTTCGGTAAACGCATTCACATAAATAATCTCATCAGTTACTCGAGATCGTCCCTTTTCTTGAACCACTTTTCTGTATGGAGTCTCAATAAAACCGTACGCGTTCACTCGGGCATAGCTTGCCAAGTGGCCAACCAGACCAATGTTTGGTCCTTCTGGAGTGGCGATTGGACAAATACGACCATAGTGAGTTGGGTGAACGTCGCGAACTTCAAAACCTGCGCGCTCACGAGTCAAACCTCCAGGACCCATGGCAGAAAGTCGACGCTTATGTTCAAGCTCGGCCAACGGGTTTGTCTGATCCATGAACTGCGAAAGCTGTGACGACATGAAAAACTCGCGCACCGCCCCGATGACTGGACGAGCGTTAATGAGTTTTCCTGGCGTAAGCGAATCAATTTCGCTTGTCGACATTCTGTCTCGCACAATACGTTCCATTCGCGCCATACCAACACGGAATCGTGACTGCAACAGCTCACCGACAGCACGAACGCGACGGTTGCCCAAGTGATCAACGTCGTCTGCTTCTTCTTGGCTAATGTTCAAACGAATGATCTCGCGAATAATCGCAATCAAGTCTTCTTTAGTTAAAATGCGATTTTCTTCCTTTGCGACTTCTTCCTCTTCATGCGGCAACGAAAAACGAAGGTTGAACTTATACCTACCAACAGCTCCAAGGTCGTAACGATCGTAATTAAAGAACATTGCGTGAATCAAGCTTCGTGCGTTATCTGCCGTTGCTAAATCCCCTGGACGAATGCGCTTATAAACCTCCTTTAATCCTTCATCTTCATTCGACGCCGCATCCTTCGCAAGCGTATTTTCAATGAATCGAATACTTGGGTGAACATCAATGTCTGCAAAAATCTTCAAAATCTCTTCACTCGACGAAATGCCGAAGGCTCGCAAGAGCGACGTTACTGCCACTTTGCGCTTACGATCGATCTTTACCCAGATAACATTCTTTGGGTCTGTTTCAAATTCAAGCCAAGCTCCACGGTTTGGAATGATCTTTGCACCGTAATGACGACGAGCACGAATGACTTCTGCAGTGAAAAAAGCACCTGCAGAACGCACAAGCTGTGAAACCACCACACGCTCGACGCCGTTCACCACGAATGTTCCGCGTGGAGTAACAACTGGAAGGTCACCAAGATAAATTTCCTGTTCCTTCACTGCACCAGTTCGAAGGTTCTTCAAACGCGTCTTCACACGAAGCGGAGCCTCATACGTGACATTCTTTGCGCGACTGGTTACTTCGTCGAACTTTGGTTCGTCCAAGTAGTAGTCGCCAAGCGTCAACTCCAAATCACGACCCATGGAGTCCTTAATTGGCGTGACTTCGTCGAACAATTCTCGGATCCCCTGATCCAGAAACCACTGGTACGCAGACTTCTGCACCTCAATGAGGTCTGGAAGGTCCATCGCATCTCGCAGTGGAGTGAAATATTTTCGCGTCATCATAACGAAAAAAGCACTGTGTAAAACACAGTGAGTTTATAAGTTCTTCATGTCTGTAACCGTGCGGAAGCCGAAGGATGGCATGCACTGACGAAGAAGAATTTGAGAGTTTCCAGTAGCAGTCAGGGGTCAGCGCACCAAGGCAAAGCCCTGGCAAACGCCCGGAGACGACACAAAGGAAAAGTCCCAAGTGGCGCGAGAATACCACCTCTCACCAAAAGCGTCAACACGTTTCCCTATGAACAACTTTCGTGTTTCTTCGCTAGGGTTGGCAGAGAAAAGCCCAACCGAACTTGCCTTTCCGCTGCATTTCTTGTACGTTTTCCGCGCAACCCAAGCCCTAGAGGTGACAAATGCACGAGCGAAAACTGTTGTGTTCATTCTGCAGAAAGAGCAAAGATAATGTGCTTGTAATGGTTATAACCGCACACGATGGCGTCTGCAACGAGTGCGTGACGTTCTACACGCGATACATGCTTCAAGAGCCTGGCGATCTTGATGCAGCCGCATTCCGAAAGGAGCTCATCGATCCTGATGGTCACAAACGGCCGCCGGCGCCATTAAGAGCTCCTCGGTCAAGATTTAAGAGAATCTCGGACGACGAACCTCGATGTTCTTTTTGTGGTAAACCCGAGCGCGAGGTTCGAAAAATAGCTCACGGCAAAAATGCAACCATCTGCGACGAATGTCTAGTTTCCACAACACAGGTCATCAGGAGCCATAACGATCTCATCGATGGGGACGCATTTCTTTCCCAGATTGTTGGCTCGCAAGAGGATTCTGGGCCGTAATCCACGCACACCCCGTTCGATCATGAAGCCCCTGCGGCGCTGATCGGCGGGGTGTTTCATTTCAAAACACCGCCAAGATGGCGGTGTTTCTTTGTCGCTTCGAAAAGATGCAGGATGAGAACACGGTCTCATTTTTATCCAAACTCATGTACAGAACAAAAGGAGAAAACAACTGCACCGTTTGTGCAGGTTCGTTCAGCACAAGTCATGGAAATGCCGGTCTCATCCCGCAACTTTCCGAAGCGACCTCAACATCGATAATACCTAGGCTGGAGAAACAAGGCAACTACAATCTTATTCTGACTCTACTGCGGGATCTTTTTCTTCATCACTTGCGCCAACTTTTGCCACAAAACCTTCACTCTTCAGTGCCGCCGCGGTCGTTGCTTTACGCATTGCCTTCAATGTTTCTGGATGCTCACGAAGATATGTCTTTGCCACTTCACGACCAACGCCAAGCTTCTCTTCTCCAAATAAGTAACTGTTCCCGCGCTTGTCAACTGATCCAACTTCGACGCCAAGGTCTAGCATGTCTCCCGCAATCGAAATGCCTTCGTTATACATAATGTCGAACTCGCATGTTCGGAATGGTGGAGCAACCTTATTTTTCACAATCTTTACCTTTACGCGGTTCCCGACAATTTTTTCTCCTTGCTTAATCTGCGCAGCTCGTCGAATCTCAATGCGAACAGATGCATAAAACTTCAAAGCATTTCCGCCAGGAGTCGTTTCTGGATTGCCAAACATCACACCAATCTTCATGCGAATCTGGTTGATGAAAATAACAACGGTTCCAGACTTCGAAACAATGCCTGTTAATTTTCGGAGCGCCTGGCTCATGAGTCGAGCTTGAAGTCCCATGTGCGACTCCCCCATCTCGCCTTCGATTTCCGCCTTTGGAGTTAATGCGGCAACAGAATCAACAACAACAACGTCTATCGCATTCGATCGAACCAATGTCTCAACGATCTCGAGCGCTTGTTCACCAGTATCTGGCTGCGAAATAAAAAGCTCGTCAATGTTGACACCAACCTTCCTCGCGTACTCCGGATCCATTGCATGCTCCGCATCAACGAAAGCCGCAATTCCTCCCTGACGCTGACACTCGGCAATGATGTGCTGTGCCAAAGTGGTCTTTCCAGAAGATTCTGGACCATAAATTTCAATCACTCGACCACGCGGAACGCCAAGAGCACCAAGAGCAAGGTCCAAAGAAAGACATCCGGTAGGAATAGCGTCGATATTCGTCGCCTTCTGATCTCCAAGTCGCATAATCGACCCCTCTCCAAACCGCTGTTTAATCTGCCCTATCGCTGCCTGCGCCGCAACTAAGCGCGCCTTAGCCTGTTCTTTTGCCATACAAAAAAAGTAGACGTGATGATTCAGATACTGTTCGTAAAATACGAACATCTACCGAACATCTTACACTACTCTTTTTTCAAGCTCACGATAGATATCCCCTGATCTTCCCCAATATGATTTCCATCAAAAACAACACGTCGATATTCAATTGCCTTTTGCGAATATCGACGCGTCCCCTCTACAGTAATCACATTCAAACCTCTTGAGAGGTCTACTGTTGTTAAAAAAGTGTTGTCCTCATTTACCACAACGGCCCGATGATTAATCTCCAAAGTTACGTCGTCATTCTCAACATGCCCTCGAACCTCAACCAATGCAGAATCTGCACGAATTCCGTCTATTGGATACTCAATAACAATTTCTGGAGGTCGCAACATTCCGTAAATTTGCCATACGAAATATCCGAGCAACACACTGGCCAGACTTCCTAATGCAAAAACTTTTAAAAATTGTGTTGATGCGAACAGCCACGATCGATCTACACGCTGACGAGGCAATCTATGTGGAGTCAAAAGATCTGTTTGGCCATTCTCCTCTGCATAAAGTTCTAAAAAATATGTTTCGTCTGCAGCAAGAACACGCGCATAAGCCTTAATAAAATTACGCGTATACAACGGCTGCGGCAATACATCGTATCTTCCTCGCTCAAGCGCTTCCAAATATCGCCGCTGTATATGCGTCTGCGCTTCCATCATCTCCATACTTACCGCCTGTCCGCGACGAAGCGCTCGGAGCTTTTCTCCGAGAGTCTGTGGAAGGCGATCAAGTTGTCGCATGACAAAAACCATATTCGTCAAAATCGATCATGAACTGAACGCTGACGATCGTCGCCTTCCTCGTCGACAAGCTCTTCTGAACTTAATGGTTCATTCGATTCCGTATCGATAGATACTGTCTCTTCATCAACCTCCGCATCGACGTCTTCTTCGTTAAAGTCTGACTGCCCCGTAGGCGGCCATTCGCTTACAAGAACCTCACGAGGCTTTGCGCCATCTGGTGGGCCAACAATTCCAAGCTTTTCCATTAAGTCGACTATCCGCGCCGCTCGCGAATAACCAATCTTCATTCGACGTTGCAAATATGAAGTCGAAACCTTTCCGGCATCAATGGCGATTTCAATAGCGTCATCAAGCAACGTATCTGAATCAGCAGGGTCGAGTGAAACTCCCCCGGCACCAGTACCAGACTCTGTAATCTGATAATTATAATCAGGCTCACTCTCCTCCTTCAAAAAGGCAACAACGCGTTCAATTTCTGTTTCTGCAACATACGCGCCCTGTGCTCGCTTTGGTTTCGACAACTCTGGCGTTGAAATAAGCATGTCGCCCCTCCCAAGCAGTTTATCTGCACCACCAACATCAAGAATCGTTTTCGAATCGACTTGCGAGGCAACGGCAAAAGCAAGACGCGTAGGAATATTCGCTTTAATAATTCCCGTAATCACATCTACCGACGGTCGCTGTGTGGCAAGAATCAAATGAATGCCTGCAGCACGAGCCATCTGTGCGATTCGAACAATCACGGCCTCAACATCGCGCTTATTTTGACTCATTAAGTCCGCAAGCTCATCAATGACGATAATAATGCGCGGCATGCGCTCCTTGCTCTTTGCATTGTACGAGTCGATATCTTTCGCGCCAAACTTCGACAAATAATCCAAACGCCGTTCCATTTCTCGAACCGCCCACTTCAGCGCATTGATCGCTTCATCTGCTTTTACGATCGGAGGAACAAGAAGATGAGGAATTCCGGTATATGCAGAAAGTTCAACGCGCTTTGGATCCACCATGATGAATTTCAAATCATCTGGTCCATTCTGGTAAAGCAATGAGATGATAATGTCGTTTAAACATACCGACTTTCCAGATCCGGTTGCGCCGGCAACAAGCATATGTGGCGTTCGCTCCACCATAAGAAGCTGCGTTGCACCGGTAATATCTTTTCCAACAGGAACCGTAAAACTCGATTTTCTGTGCTTAAATTCCTTTGACTCCAAAAGCTCTCTCAACGAAACCCGACCGATAGTCTGATTCGGTACCTCAATGCCAACGAGCGACTTTCCAGGAATTGGTGCTTCTATGCGAATGGGATGCGCAGCAAGGGCAAGGGCAAGGTCATTCTGCAGGGCAATGATGCGAGAGAGCTTAATGCCCGCAGGTGGTTTCAGCGCGTATTGAGTAACAGTCGGACCAACGCGAACTTCTTCAACTTCAACGTCGATGCCGAATTGATGAAGCGTTCTTACAATCAATTCTGTTCCGCGATCTATATCTCCAGGCTTCGCGTCCGAACTTTTCCCTTCCAAAAGTTCCAATGGAATTTCTATGGTTCGGCGTTCGCGCGTTGTCATGACATGTTCAGCATTCCCGTTATAAACAATTGGTCGCTTTTTTTCATGCTCGACTTCTTCCTCTGCACCATCTTCTTCATCAATCTCACTATCAATATCAGCATCAGCTTCCTCTTCCATCTTTCTTCGCTCATCAAATGGAACCTCGTCCTCATCGTCTCCATCATTCTTCGATGAAAAACCACCGAAAATCGAAAGCGGAAAGGCGAGCAAGGACTTAATCGATACGTTAAAGAGTAATACGCAAGAAACCAACAAAACTGCCAGAGCAACAATCACTGATGCAAATGTTCCTAAAGATGCTACGAGATACTTCGAAACGAAAAGACCCGCAAGACCGCCCGCACTCTTCAGCGCATCGCCTTGCGTTGCACCACCAGCAAAAAAGATGTTCAAAATTCCGTTCAATGCAATCAATAGCAACACAAATGATCCTGCGCCACGCAAAGTAATGAGCTGCTTGTCTCGAAAAACAACATCAATCGCAATAAAGAAAAGGAGCACCGGAACAACAATTCGAGCAAAACCCAAGAAAAGTGCCATCGAACCGTCTAGCCAAACACCAAAATTTCCAGCAAAACCAAAAAATGACAGAGCGATCACTGACCCAACTGCCACCAGAGCAATCGCTGCAACACTTTGCCGCACATCATCTCCAAGAATCGGACTATAGACTTCTACCGCAGGCTTTTTGAGCTTTTTAGCCATAGCAAACAGTGCGTAAATGCAATGACCCTATTGTACAACGTTGAAGCCTTAACGCAGAGAGGAAAAGGTGCGCAAAAGAAAAGGCGGCCCGTCGTTTAGGCCGCCCGAGTACGCTCACAGATGCCAGGATTGAATCCAAAAATTATGGAGCGCAGTGAACAGAGGCCCGAACAGAGATCTCCACGCCGATAACTTTCCAAAAATCTAAGACGTTACAGACAATGGCGGTATATACGTCCTGGACATCTGATTCCTTATCAACGTAAACCGCGAGAGCGTCTCCTTCCCGAAGTCTGATTTCCGTATCAACTCCAGAGTGCCTGAGAATTATCTGATGAACCAAGACCAGCGAGCTACGCTCACGATTCGTGCAGTCCTCAAAAGAACAAACGAAAAAACCTTTTTTTCTACCCATCTCAACACCTCCCTTTCAACGAGTTGGCTAAAGAAATTCCGCGATATAAATATCATAATATCTGCTTCTTTTCAAGAAAAACCATGTTAGAGTATTTCTGTATGCAAAAAATTCTTCTCATTCATGGCTATGCCACGAAATTAAAAGCCTCAATTTTCAAATCTCCATACTCAGATGACGAAGGGTTCACTGCGTTTCACAATTCCATCGATTCTGGAGAAATTGATGTTTTCCACTGGGGGATTCCGCGATCACTTTCGTTCATACAAGCGTTGAATCCGTTTTCATATCTTTCGCTCTATCAAGAAGAAGAACTGCGCACGAAATCGAGCGAGATTCAGCAAAAGCTTTTTAACACAATCGAATCTTCAAAAATCGAAAAAGTCATCTGTCACTCCATGGGATGCAGACTGCTACTTCAAACAATCAACGCAATTGGATTACCCGGATCGGTTCAATCGATAATTTTCCTCCAGGCCGATATCGATGGCAATGCAACAATATCGAACTCCAATATTGCAAATCGACTCAGTCAAAAAACGCTTACACTAAAAAACTTTCACTGTTTCTGGGACCCAACACTTCTCATCTCATCGCTCCTACACAAAAACATCCGTATTGGACTCCGATCATGGAACCAGCCCAATATTAAAAACCAGCTCTTCCCGCTTCTACGCCTACCGAATCTTCATATGAATCCGCTGAGAAATAAACAAACCGTAGAAAAAATCCTTCGCTCTAGTTAAGTTCCTCGTTCAAAATATTCAAAAGAATGCGCTCACCATCTTCTGCGCGCTCAAAATGTTCTGGATGAAACTGCAATCCATACATCGGCCGACTCTTATGACGAAACATTTCAATACCATGATCAGATTCAGCAAGAACTTCAAAACATTCTGGCAACTCCTTCACCAGCCATCGGTGATGCTCATAAACTGAAAATTGCTCTTGGCTATTAAAAATACTCTCATGGTGAAGAACACGAATCTGCGTTATGCCAGCATGATCTTCTGCGTCCCTTTCAAGTCTTCCACCAAAAGTATCTGCGAGAAGTTCACATCCAAAACAAATGCCAATAAGGAGTTTCTTTGCGTCATGGATCAATCGAATTTCATCTTTTAACCAAGACTCATGACCAACAATCTCAAACAAACTTCCACCAGAAAGAATGATTCCATCAAAATTCGATAATTTCACTCCTCGAATTTCATTCCATGAATAAAGATCGCATTTGCCTGGGATCGCGCGCTCTAACTGGCGCAGAAGCGTTGTCCCGTTGTCGATCAGAAGAAAATTCATAAGAAAAGCATACAATAAAAAATCTCCGACCATCATGATCGGAGATTCTTTTTTACTTCTTCCATCGTGGAGCAAAACGCATGCTCCAAACAAAGAACATTACGGCCAGCGGATTCATGCCTTGTTTCAACATGGCATCGCGGCAAATCTTTTGAAAGCCTTTAAAATCTCCTTCGTAACAAAGCTTTCCGTCTCTGAAACAATACGTACAGTAATCTGGATTCTCACGCTTGCCAGGATCCTTTGAAAAAGGCATCAAACAACTCGCGCAGTTCTGTCGTGTCATAAATTGAGGGGCTCAAAAAATGAGTTTTATTCTTTATTACTGTCTTTATGTTTCTTTACAATCCCATAAATACCCCAAGAAATCAGAGCGAGCGATAAAACAAACCATACAATATTTTCATTTGGCATAATCCGAGATCATTATCTATTTCGCAACGCGCTCGACGTAATCACCGCTTTCGGTGTTTACAAGAACGTCGTCGCCTTCTTTAATAAAAATCGGAACGCGAATAACCAATCCGTTATCGACTTTCGCGTCTTTAAGCACATTGCCAGACGCAGTGTCACCTTTTACTGCAGGCTCAGTTTCCATGATCTTATATTGAATCTTCAGCGGCAATTCCATAGAAATCGCCTTCTCGCCGTGCATGATGATCACAACATCAAGCCCTTCTTTCAGATACTTCGCATCTTCACCAACCATGTCTCGGCCCAACGTAATTTGTTCGTATGACTGGCCGTCCATGAACGTAAGCGTGTCTGCGTCGCTAAAGATAAACTGCATCTTTCTGTAATTCACCGTTTCAAACGTCAACGACTCCGCAGACTTAAAGTTGTTCTCAACAACCTTTCCAGAAGAAAGCGACTTAATACGCGTTCGGACAAATGAGCTTCCCTTTCCTGGAGAAACGCGCTGGAATCCTGTAACAACCCAAAGTTCACCACCTCCCATATTAATAACGGTCCCTTTTTTAATGTCGTTTGGCGATGCCATAAGCTGCAGTATGAATCGAATGAAAGTGATTAGTAGCGAAGTGATGGCGGAAACAAATGAATGCTATCAATGTCCTTTGCTCCAGCCGCAAGCATGACCAAACGGTCAACACCAAGTGCGTTCCCGTAGGTATGTGACGCCACGGATTCTAGCTGAGTAAGAAGCTCTTCGTCAATCGGGAACACTTCTTTTTTGGCCAATCTTCGCTCTTCTCCTTCAAGTAAAAATCGACGACGCTGTTCTGCACTATCTGTAAGCTCGGTAAACCCGTTGCACATTTCAAGTTCTCCAACAAACGCTTCGAAGCGTTCGGCGTATCTTCCGTCTGGTCCGACTTTCGATAATGACGCACATGGAATTGGGAACTCGCACAACATGTATCGCTCTGGCACATCGACCGTCAGCCAAACAACGGCGTAAAAAAGTCGATCGATAATTTCGTGCGTTGGTTCCTCATCAACTGGAGCATCGAGATTGAAACGGCGGCATGCATCAATAAGCTCTTTTCGACTTTCTTCAAACGGAACAAAGCCGATCACTCGTTCAAACTCGTTCACGTAACTAATTCGCTTCCATTCGTCAGATCGATGGAGCACGAAATTAATAAGCTCCCCCGTTTCTGTCATGAGCGCCCGATAATCATCGCCCTGGCAATACCATTCAAGCATCGTAAACTCAATGCTCCATCGTTGCCCCGGCATTTCACGATCTCGAAATACGGGAGCGAGCGTAAAAATTCGCTCCATGCCACCACCAAGAAGTTTCTTCATGCTGTATTCCGGGCTTGTTATCAATCCCATTCGCGTTGAATGCGCCTGCGGACCGTCGGTATGAACGTCAACGGCAAGTGGCGACAGATTCGGTTCCATCCCAGGCGACTTCACTACAATCGGCGTTGCTACTTCAATGAAATTTCGCGATCGAAAAAACTCGCGAATACTGTCTGTAACATCATTCCAGAGTTTTGCACGAAATTCGAGGTCTTGTTTTGTAAGAGACATAGAAAATTCATTATTACAAACAAAAGAATGGCTCTCGCCACTCTTTTGAGTCAAACATTATGTCAAAACGAAAGGAAGAAGCGCGATGATGCGAGCGCGCTTGATCTCTGTAGAAATCTGACGCTGGTGCTTTGCGCACAAACCGCTTCGCTTGCTTGCAACAATCTTACCGAATGAAGAAACAAAGCGCTTCAAAACTTCCGTATTCTTGTAGTCAATCGCAACGTCACGATTCACGCAGAAGTAACAGTATCGTTCATCTTTCTTATTGTGTGCAGAAGTTGTCATAAATGATTTTAAAATGGAATATCTTCTAATTTGATCTCGTCATCCGGATTCGCTGCTGGTTCATCCGCCATTGCTGCCGCGCCTGTGCTGAGCGCTGGACCAGGAGTTCCTGCAGTCGGGCTTCCGCCGCGATCAAGCATGATCATGTTTTCGGCAACGATCTCTGTTCGGTAACGCTTCTGGCCGTCTTGCCCTTCCCAATCTCTGGTTTGAATTCGACCATCAACGTAAACTTTCTTTCCCTTTACCAAGTACTGCGCACAAATCTCCCCGAGCTTTCCCCACGCAATAATGTTGTGATACTCAGGCTGATCTTTCTTTACTCCGCTTGCGTCAGTATACGAACGATTTGTCGCAAGAGAGAAGGAACAGACTGACTGACCACCTGTTGTTTTTCGAAGCTCTGGTTCGCGCGTTAAATTGCCAATAAGCATGACCTTATTCAGAGAGCCTGCCATAGGACAAAAGGATTCTTAGATATTTTTCATGATATCGGAATCGAGGATCTGATCGAGCTTGTCGTTAAGCTCTGCAGTAGACATTCGCGTCTTCTCTACCGCTTCTGCTGGACGATCAGTTCGTGGACGCTCTTCACGTTCTCCAGCACGACGACCTTCTGCATTCAACGGTGGAACGTATGACGTCATACGGAATGTTGCCGCTGGAATTCCTTCTGGACGCGCAACAATCATGTGACGAAGCACAAACTCTGACAACTTCATATCCGTATCAATTTTCTGCACTTTTTCACCGTCAACGGAAACGTACGAAAGAATGTAGGTTCCAAAACGAATGTGATCAACTGGATATGCCAATTTGATCTTTCCTAAGTTCGTAGTCTTTTCTACTTTTCCTCCTGCGTTTGTAAACACGGTCTCAATATTTGCGACTGCGCCGTCAATCTCAGAATCTGAGTACTTTGACGGGATGATTGCGATGATCTCGTAGATCATAAATGGTTGCTCGGCCCACTTTTATGGGCAGCCCCGTGGGCTTTGGACAAGAATAAGTGGCCAGACTGTACCCGAGCACCCCCTTGCCGTCAAGACAAAAATTTGCTAATCTCAGCCGTCCGCCGCGTTCGTATTAATGTCGATACGCAGCGAAGACCCTTCCAAAACCAACTTCACGCACTTACTTTCACCGGCCACGCCGGAATGGAGACCTCATGACCGCACCTGCGACAAGCACCCTTCCGCGCCGATATAAACTAAGCGTAATGCTCGGACAAGGCTCTTTCGGGGAAGTTTGGAAAGCCTGGGATGAAAATCTTCACGCACATGTCGTGATCAAAATCATGAAAGAAGACCTGGCAGAAAATGAAAGCCTCAGACTTCGATTTTTCGAAGAGGCGCGAACCATGTTCTCTCTTACAAAGAGAGGCGGTAAATGGTGCCATCGCATAACAGAGGTTCTCGACGTAAGCAATCAAGAAGCCAAAATCCCCTACATGGTTCTCGAATTCGTTCCAAAAGGGAATTTGAAAGAAAGGCTCCAAAGAGAAAAACCGAGTATCAACGCAGCGCTACAAATGTTTCTAATGATTCTTCAGGGAATACACGTCGCGCATCATCGCATACTCGACGAAAAACCGGCTGGAGTAATTCATAGAGACATCAAGCCAGAGAACATCCTCCTCACACATTCTGGCGAACCAAAAATCACCGACTTCGGCGTTGCAAAAGCAGGACAGGTCATGACAGAAACGGGAGTTCAAGACGTTGAGTCTGGCACCATCGTCGGCCTTCCTACAGGAACTATGGGTTATGCATCACTAGAACAGCTCGCAGACTCATCCAGCATCGGGGTTACTTCCGACATCTACAGCCTTGGAGTTGTCCTTGCCGAACTCGTTGCCGGCTTCGATCCTCGCAACTCATGTCTCTTTCTCGAAGAAACTCAGAGAACATCCCTCAGAGAAGTCCCTGATGACATTAAAACGGTGATTGTTCGAGCATGCAACGCACAGCCGGAAAAACGCTTCCAAACCATCGACGAGCTCATGACCGCTACGGAAGCGCTGATTGCCGCTCATCCGAAAAAAGATGGGGAATCGGCATGGACCGCAAGGGAGAAAAAGGCCGAACCAAAAAAGGAAACTCAGCGGGAAATCTATCCGACCATAGCGCCAGAAAAAGAAAGCGTGGCCCCCGTCGAGATCGAGACGAAAAAAGAACCGACCGTCGAAATTATGAAAGACGACCGGAAAAGAAGTGGGCTCCGTATATGGATCATGTCAGGAATTGATACAAGGCTCCTTGCCCCGATCCTTGTTGTAGCGATACTCGTCATAGTCTTCGGAGTCTTGGCATTCGGACCGAAAGAATCGGTGATCGAAACCGTTAGTGCACCAACGGAAGTTGCAGCATCAACGGAACAGGCACCGATCGCAGCCATCGAGCCGACATCGAACGAGCCAGAAATCGCTCCAGGTCCTACGGCAGTACCGATCGAAACCGAAGAGCCAGCGATTGCCAGAACCGAAGCGGAATCGATCTCTGCGCCGATCGTTACCACCGCTCCGAAATCGGAACCAACGAAAGCGAAGACTGAGGCTCCGAAAGTAGAAGCGCCAAAGGTCGAAGCAGTAGCCGTCACGAAGGTCACCATCCGCAACCCCGTGTCGAGCATCGGCGCGGAAGGAACCATCAAAGTAGAAGCTTCCATTGTTCTGCCAGAAGGCAAGGAGATCGGAAGTGTCACGCTTCGATGGAAAGGATCGGTCGATGGATCGTGGAAATCAACGCCGTTCGACAAAGGGAAAGCTTCGGCAAGCTTCAAAGCGACTGCTGCGATGGGAACTTCAGTCCAGTACTTCGTCGACGTTCGCCTAGCCGACAAGCCAGGCGAACCGAACAGAAGCGCGACCGTGATAGCATCGATAACGCAGTGACCCCTACGCCTCGGAAGCAACTCCGGGGCGTTTTTTTCGGTCACAAGGTTGACGAAAGCATTTCTTATGATATTGTTTCTTGTCCGTGTTTGTTGAAAATAAAACTCTTCTGCCTGCCGTAGGCTTGAGAAAAATTTACGGTTCGGAGCAAAAGTGACAGGAGCGATAAGCTACATTCTTCTTTCATTCCAAAGGACAGCAGAACAAATGATGCGGATCGACCTCCCCGTCGAAGCGCTCGACAAAGCTATCTTCTTTTTCGGATGCTCCCACGGCTACATCATCGATCCCCACCCAGGCACACAGACAGAATGGAAAGTTGAAACCCCCCAAGACAAACAACGTGCCTTCGGACTCAACGCTGAACTTCTTAGCGCCCTCAAGGAAGCCGAGGACGAAGGACGCGTCGGCTGGTTCACCAGAGACGACGAGACTCGACTGGAACACCACGAAAGGTGGCGACTTCTCAACGGGTTGCTCAAGCAGAACGGCCTCAATACCTTCGAAACAGAGGAGGACAAATCGTATAACACGCTAGCGGCGAGAAGACTGATTCTAGAGGCCAATCCAGGCCTCTGCGTCGTCTACTAGTCGACCCTCCTATCCGAACGCATCACGAAAATCGTCTCAAGAAGAGGCGGTTTTTTGTTAATTCATAAAAACAAAACCGCCCACCGAAGTGAAAAACGCCAAACTTAGTTAGCGGCTAACGAAGTTTGAAAAATCACACGCGCAACAACTAATCAACCAAAATATTCGTTCGCAAAAGAGTATTACGAATTTGATCAAGGTCGTACGTTGAATAGTCATTCCCTCGTAAATCCAACGTTTCGAGATTTGTTAGCTGGCCAAGCTCAAGCGGCAAACCGGTAAGTTGGTTGTTTGAAAGATCAAGTGTCTTAAGATGACTCAACTGACCAACCTCTGCAGGCAAGCCAGTCATAGCGTTGTCACTCAAATCAAGAACCTCTAATTTGCTCAGCAAACGGATCTCCGCTGGAATCGCACCAGTCAGATGATTGCCGGAAAGATCGAGTTCGATAAGGTTCGTTTGTTTAAAAACATCCTGCGATACCTGAGTAAGACCACCATTGCTTAAATCAAGTTTCGTCCCTGAAGTCGAACGAACAGCCTCCTCCTGTTGCGTACCCGTAAAAACGTCAGCCGTCGAAACGCACCCTGCCCCTATCAAAACGAACGAAAAAGCAACAGCTAGAAACAAATTCTTCAAAGACATATGCATTGTTATTTTTATACAACAGGCCGTATAAAACTTATCGGCTTAAGACTTGTTCAATAAAAGCACTCTTCCCGGCCAGATACACACTTCCTCCGGTTGGATCTTCTTCGAGAAGTCGGAATTTGAGCGCTTCATATTCATGGGCTGCCTCTGGGTGAGCGCGAAGATAATCTCGAAAAAGAATCTGGCGATTCCAATAACCAAACTTATCTTTTTGCGCGAGAGAAAGATGAAAGCTTACCGGATCACCTTTTCTAAAAAATAAACGTTCTTGCGAAGAAGATTCAGGAAAGTACTGATATCCAATTCTCGATAAGGGTTCGATGAATTGATGCGCGTTTTCAATGGAGGGAATTGCGACCGCAATATCGATAATTGGTTTCGCGGCAATACCCGGTATAGCAGTGCTACCAATGTGCTCAATCTCTAAAAGAGGATCTTCCAGAGTTTGACGGATTAAGGCACTTTCATCCAGAAATTGCCGACCCCATGAAAGGGATGATGACTGTAAAACTTTCATAAGGTTTTGATTCTACATCCAGCTGTCTGATTCTTATTTTGCGCTTGTACGTTCAAGGATTGAAAACCCATCTTGAACCGCGTCGCAGAGATAATCTTCCAGCTGACTATGGTCACCATTCGTTTGCGCTTTGTTTAAATACGTATAATATAGTCGTTTTTGTTCCTGACGAATAACGGCTGGCGCATAGTTAGCCGCAAGCATCATCGCATTCATAAGAAGCCGTCCTACGCGTCCATTACCATCAGAAAACGGATGTATCTGCTCAAAACGAGCATGAATCTTTGTAGATATACTCACAATGTCGCCGCCGTGCTTCTTATTCGCAACCTCTCTCATAACTTCCTGCATCAAATCCGGCACACGAAGGTAATTTGCAGTAGGAACGTTCACGCCAACAATCCTCACTGCATGATTACGATACAAACCGGCATCAGGCCGAACGCCGTTCATAAGAATACTGTGAAGTTTAAGAACAAATTCCTCATCCAGCCTCTCACCATTTTTAACATGGTCAAATAAGTAGTTTAAAGCAGTTTGATGATTCTTCGCCTCCAATTGTTCAGACATGGTCTTGCCAGACAGAGCGACGTTATCAAAAAGAATCGCCGCCGTATCTGGCTCCGTGAGCGTGCTCCCCTCTATGCAATTACTGTGATAGGTAAGCTTTAGAATGAATTGGTCGCGAACATCTGGATGATTCAAAATTTCATCAATTACGCCTTTATATTCTGCCGACTTCTCATGCAAGAATTTCTTCTTAGCCCTAATCTGTTCGTCTGAGATAACTTTTCCTCCAGTCACCTCCAAAAAAAGGTCTTCAATTGCAGTAATCATTTTTGGACGTGGAACAGATTTGCCAGTCCACCAACCATTAAATGCCACAAAAGAAACCCCAATTCTTTCAGCCAGCTTTGTCTGAGTCACTCCCAACGAAGTTTTGATGATTTCAAGCTTTTGGCGCGTAGTCATAGATTAATCTCAAAATAGCAAACTTTATAAAGTTAGTCAAAGTACAGCAAACTTTATAAAGTTTGCCCAAGACCGCTCCTTTGCATCTCTTCCCCCTTTCCTCTACACTTTTTCTCCTATGCAAACATTCGCCATTCTGGGCAGTCATCCAACGCTTTCTTTGGCCGAATTGGCCGTGATGACTGGGCAGAAACCAACCACAACCCATCGCGATGTCGCAATTTTCGACAGCATTGAGATGGATATTTCTCAGCTAAACGAGCGTCTTGGTGGCGTGCAGAAACTTGGCGTTATTGTTGGAAGCGTTTCGAAATGGAACCACGAAGAGTTGGCGACGTTTATTGCATCAGACCTTATCGCGAATATAGAAACTGGAAAGATTTCCTTTGGCTTAAGCGTCTACGACATGGGGAATGACTCCGCCTCTACCGAAGCGCGTCGGAATACACAAGCGCTCGGCATACAAACAAAAAAACATCTCAAAGAAGCAGAACGATCAGCGCGCTACGTTATTTCCAAGTCGCCAACGCTTTCTTCTATTGTTCTCAAAACAAATCACCTCATCGATCGTGGTGCTGAATATTGCTTTTTCATGACGCCAACAGAAATCATTATTGGACGAACAATTGCGGTACAAGACGCAGAAGCGTGGAGCACACGAGACTTTGGCCGACCACGACGCAATGCAAAACAAGGAATGCTCCCCCCAAAACTTTCTCGCATGATGCTCAATCTTGCCGGCATTAACCTCTCACAAGCAACCGTTTTTGATCCATTCTGCGGATCTGGAACCATTCTTATGGAAGCGGCACTCCTTGGCGCAAAGTCCCTCATCGGCAGCGACATCAACGAAGAAGCGATCACGGACACAGAAGAAAATCTTGTCTGGCTAAAAGCTCAAGGCGCAACAGTCCCGCCAACACAACTCGTCGCCGCATCTGCACAAACCGTTGCACCACAAATCGAGTTGGAATCTGTCGACCTCATCGCCACCGAAACATACCTTGGCAGGCCACGTCGTGGATCTGAAACGCGCAAAGAAGTCGAAGATGCCATTTCTTACGTTGCAAATCTTTATCACGAAGCGTTCGGCGCACTTCTTCCAACGCTAAAATCTGGCGCAACGCTCATCATCGCTGCCCCAGTCCACACATTCGAAGGCGCAGACATTGGCTTCGATGCCCGCACAATCCTTGAACCTCTTGGCTACACCCATTCCCCTCTTCCATTCGAACCAATCATCTACCGCCACAATGACCAACTCGTCGGCCGGCGAATCTGGCGATTCATCAAAAAGTAATCCTTCAAAAACAGCGTAACCCGCTGTTTTTGCTTTATGTATTGACCGAATAGTCACTTATGTTATGGTGAAATCGGCATCAACCATAGGAGGTCACATGCCAAACGGGTACGAAATCATCAGCTACGATCCCGGAGGGATCAGCGGCGTCGGTCGAGCCACGATCGAAAACGAAGAGGGCGAAAGGTTTCATACGTTCGTCTCAGAAGGTGGGTTCTTAGATAATCGCACTCGCGACGAACGAATCGGCGACAATATCGCCGATGGCAAAATACTCTCCGACGACGACTAGTCGTCAGTGCCAACGCCATCCTACGGATCGCGTCACTACCGGCAGCCCCGCGCTTCCGGTTTTTTAATTCAAAAACGAGATTTTCCTTTACTTTTTCACGAAAAAGTGCTATTCTTTACGCCGTAACTCGCTCCTTCACCTGAGGCAAAAATGCTGAAGATCCCCGCTCATCGCCTCCTTGTCATCGTTTCAGGGCTCATCGCCCTTGTGACGATCACCATTACCATCGTCATGAACAATGACGACTCCACCAATAACCAGATCGCACAATCGTGCGCCCTGGTCCGCTCCGTCAACGCTGCTGAATGGTCCCCGACCACAGACATTCCGGTGAGACCAAAAATCCCATTGGAAATTCTACTGGCAGAGCCGGAAAAGACGGAGAAAGCCTCTTCGCCCAAAAAGGCTGCAGCTTCGAAACAGCCAGCAAAATCCGCTCCCAAGAAAACAGCCCAGAAAAAACGGAGCGGCAAAATCCAAGAAGTCTCTTTTTACCGGGCCCGCAAAGAAGAGACAGACGATAAGCCCTGCAGTCCAAAAAACGACAAGATCAACATCTGCAATGAGAAGGCCAAGGGAAGAAACGTCTGCGGAACACTCCTGTATCCGCAAGGCACAGTTCTCTACGTCGAAGGCTTGGGATTCTGCACCGTGCATGACGTAACGGACAGAAACGATCCTGTTGCGAGCAGACGCGTCGATTGGGTTCTTCCAAAAAATCTGGAAGATCAAAGCCCCGAAGAGACAGAGGGGCTAAGGATTGGCCACCCAGATCTGATGGTATACGTGATCTCGAAACCTGCGCCAAAGTCGAAAGCTAAAAAAGCGAAGGCAACAAAGAAACACAAAAAATAACCTTCGCTATACGAAACGCCCGGAACTCTGCAGAGAGTCCCGGGCGTTTATACGTTTATGCCTTGCGAACTTTGAAAGCAACGAGTCCAGATGTCACCACTTCCTCCGGTCGATAGTGCGTCATGAAGTCCTGAATCCAAGCGACTTCAGACATTCCTTCTTCTGGCGCAACTTCAGACAACGGAACTTTATCGAGTAAACGTTGAATGTCGGAGAATCGTTGTTTCTCTTCCACGACCATTGGCAAACGATCTTCGAGGTCTGGTCTGCGCATGAAGACGATCTCATCACCAACATTGATCCCCTTTCGCTTTTCGTCGTTAAGTCTTACTTCCCAACACTTTAGTCCCGCTTTTAAGCGATCGAAATCTTTTCTATCTAATCGCATTACTATCGAATTGCTCATAAATAGGTTTAAACGTTTACTCGAAAGTGACAAATGTCACCGTCTTGCATGACATACTCCTTTCCTTCAATCCGCAGCTTACCATTATCTCGAGCGCCAGATTCACCGTTGAACAGAACAAAGTCGTTGTATGAAATAACTTCTGCGCGAATGAAATTCTTTTCAAAATCTGTATGAATCACGGCGGCAGCTTGCGGCGCCTTTGTGCCAACATCAATTGTCCAAGCGCGAGTTTCCATTTCTCCGGTGGTAAAGAACGTGATCAGATTAAGCAACGAATAACATTCGCGAATGACACGATCGAGTCCAGATTCTTTTAATCCTAAATCTGTCAAAAAAGTTTTGGCATCTTCTGCTGGTAGCCCCGCAATCTCTGCTTCGATCTTTACCGAGATGGGAATCGCAAGACGCGACGGTCCAAGCGGCGACGTCCAATCCGATTTTGTTGCCTCCGATTCATCGACGTTCACAATGTAGAAAATTGGTTTCGTGGTCATCAATGATAATGTTTTTACAAACTCCGCTTCTTCTTCCGTGAATGCAATTCCTCGCGCAAGTTCACCTCGAACTAATGCAGCCTGTAACTTTTCAAGCGCAGATGCTTGATATGCCAAGTCTGCATTCTTTCCTGCTTTCATTTTATTCTGCACGCCAGCAACCATTTTTTCAATCGTTGCCAAGTCTGCCATGGCAAGTTCGAGCTCAATCACTTCAACGTCACGAACCGGGTCAACCGTGCCGTCAACATGCACCACATTCGGATCTGGAAACGCGCGAACAACATGAACGATCATGTTTGTTTCACGAATGTTCGCTAAAAACTTATTTCCAAGCCCTTCACCCTTGTGCGCCCCCTTTACCAAGCCCGCAATATCAACAAATTCGATGGCGGTCGGGATACGCTTTCCAGAATTCGACATCTTCATAAGCACATCGATGCGTTCATCTGGAACTTCTACAACCCCAACATTTGGTTCAATGGTACAAAAAGGAAAGTTCGCACAATCAACCTGTTTCTTTGTCAGCGCAGTAAACAGCGTAGACTTTCCAACATTTGGCAACCCAACAATTCCAACATTCAGCATAAAAGACGTTTACAGCCCATTCTACATTTCGATTGACTTTTCGGCAATTTTTCGCTATATTTCTGCCTCCCCAACGGGAGGAAACGCACAAAAACATTTCACTGAAACTTGAGGCTCCAATGCCCACACTCCTCACTCTCGCCCTTTCTCTCGTCATCTCTTTCGCCTTAGCCACCGAAGCTGCTCCCAAGCTCGAAACGCCAGAAAGCCACATTGTCCAAGTCCGAGAAACTACGGATCCGATCAAGACGAGCACCATCGGCTTGGTGCTCTCGTGCCAACCAGGCGGACCCAGTGAGCTTGCGAAAAGGATCAGCTATACCGAACCGAGCTTTCAAGCCGAAGGCGAGGCAATGGCCGCGGCCCTTACCGAACGATCGGACGTAAAAACGCTCGTCGTTATGAAGAATCCGACCGCAGCCGAAGCGAACGAATGGTTCAAGTCCACGGAAAAAGATCTGGACGGGAACAGACACGAACTCATGTTCTTGGCGATTTCGTGTCCCGGAATCGACGGCGACATTGACGCGGAGCGATTGCTAACTCGAGAAGTCGAAACCATCGATTCAGGCGGACTCGCATTCGCCGATCTCGTCGCTGGCGTCAACGCCATAGCCGACAGCTCTGTCTGGATTATCGATGCAAGTCGGAACCTCGGCCTCGACACGGCAACGCTCGGCCCAACCGCCGACGACCTTGGAAAGCTCGGTGCTAAAGATGCGCTCGGAATCAGCTCCAGTGAGTCTGGAATAAACGGAAATGGTGGGCTCCTCGGCGCCACAGCCGCAGTCATCAAAGAAAGCGCTGGAAAAAGGCTCACTCTCGACGGCTTCTACTACCGTGGAATCAAACCAAGAGTTGAGCTAGAACTTTCCACATCAATGGGACGACAGGCCAACGACGCATGGAACGGGAACAAAGAGCGCCTCATCCTTCTCGGCAGCCCGCTCATGGTCACTCCGCCCATCACCACTCCGATCGTCGTCAATGTTCCGAACGTCACCGATGCTCCAATCTCCTCCATAGGCGGGGCTCCCACGCCTGGCTCAAAAACGATCAAGCCAAGAGCGTTCAAGTTCCGACCGAGTCACGGCCTCATCGCCGGCGGCACGATTGCATTGATCGGCAGCGGCGTCTTCGCTGTCGAAGCAACCGGGCATCACGGCACACTGTCGGACTTCAACGAGTTCGGAGGCGAATCGAACTTCGAGCTCCAACAAGAAGTGAGTGCCTACCGCTCCGACCTCGGTATCGCGATCGGCCTCGGAACGATCGGGATCATCGGAATCGGCAGCGGAGTCGCATGGACGATCATGCCGACCAGAAACGGAATCGCAGTCGGAACAACCTGGTAAAACACACGACGAAAAACGGCCCTAATCTCTGCAAGGAGATCGGGGCCGTTATGCTTTTCTTTTCATCGATGAAGTCTATGGCGTTGTTGCGTCTGGAAGTGTAGGGACTTCTGAACTTGGCAATGGGTCCGGAAGCACAATCGCTGCAGCTTGACCGGCACGAAGCGCGTCGATCTTTTTCTGAACCGTTTCATTCCCTGGATCAATGCTCATGATTGTTTCAAGTTCAAGAAGCGCACCGGTAACATCATTTTCCTCCTCAAGAACTGCGGCAAGATACCAGTGCGCATTTGAAAAGTTTGGAGCAAGTGCAATAACGCGATTCAACTCCTGTTTCGCAACATCATTTTTTCCTTGTCGAAGATAGAGAAGCGCGAGCTGAAGCCCTACTCCAACATCGCCTGGTGCACTCGAACGAACAAGCTCCATACTTGCAACGGCCTCTGCGAGTTTGCCCTGTCGTTCTTGAACTGACGCAAGATAATAACGAGCCTCTGCGTAATCTGACTTCAAGATAATCGCAGAAAGAAGTGTATCTGAAGCCTTTTGCAAAGCACTTTCCTGGTCAACTTTTGCTTGCGAAGCTTTTCCAACATCATCACCCTTTGCAATTGGCGCCAACACATCGGCGTACGCAATGTAGCCACGAGCAAGGTCGACAGAGTATCGAGGATTATTCGGAGCGAGAAGAACAGCCTCTTGATATGCAGCGATTGAAAATGACGCAGCATCTGCAACAAGCGGCGAGACTTCGCGATAAATATCTCCACGCAATTCCCAGTTTGTTACGTTCGTCGGCCCAAGCTCAGTCGCACGAATCGATGCATTTACCGCAGCACCAATGAGCGATTTGATGAGCTCAGGATTTACATCTGTTTCTTTTGCAAGCGCAGTCACCTTCTGTAACAAGGCACTTCCGAGATTTCTGTAATACACGTCGCTCCACCTGTTCGCCGATGCCGCACCATCAAGAGCAATGATCACGTCATCAATTCGTCCACCTCCAGCGCTCAACGCAACGGCTCGAGCGAAAATAATATCGGCACGATATTTTGAAACCGTCGTAAATGCTACCGTTAAAATAAATACTGACGTCACTACAAAAATAAGTGCAGCAATAAAACTTGCCCGTGGAGAACGATCCAATGAAAATGTCCTACGAGAAAAAACGATCGAACGAAGCGTTAATGCGAAAAGGATCCAGAAAAGAACGGTCAATGTAAAATTCTGCGGATACACAAACCATGCGGCAAAAATAACCAGCCAGCCAATTAACCCTGGCAAATCTTCTGGATGTTGCGTTCGACGATATGCCAAAATCGCAAGAATCGATACGGCACCGAATCCAAGAATAAATGCGATAGTCGCAAGAACACCAAATGTTGGAAGCGTTGTAAGCATTCCAGAAGATGCGCGATCAAAACGAGTGTCCCAAAATGATGTTGTGTTCAAATCTGCGCTATGAAACTTTGCAAAATCTGCAACATACGTTCCTGGACCAGTGCCAAAAAGCCAATGCCCGTCCTGTAATGTTTCCGTTGCAATCTTCCAAGAACTTGATGTGTTCAATGAAACTTCAGAAACAAAAGGATTACTTACTAGGGTTGGAAGAATAGAAAAAAACAACCCGCTTACCAAAAGAATCATCGGAAGAATGAAACGTGTAGGGCGCGTTAAGAGCACCGGGTGGACCAAAGCGAGCGCGAAAAGCGCAGCACTCCCAAAAATGGCAAGCCCCCAAAGCACAACATAATCAACTGCAAGCAATGTCATCAACGCCGTTATCGAAACAATTACGGTGGAGACAATCGCCAAGGTTCGCTGCAATGGAGAATCATAATTTCCAATCATGACCGCGGCAGAACCAACCAAAGACATTACAATAAGATAAACTGCCAATGCGTTTGGCATGCCAACAAGATTCATCGGCAATACGTCAGAAGAAATACCAAAAAATGTTAAAGATGCAATAAAACCTACAAACGCCGCTCCAGCTACTGCAGCAATAGTCATTCGTCGAACTGTGCGGCTATCGAGCATCTGCGAACCAACATACGCAAGCGCTATTCCAAAAAATATCGTCACAACGCTTGTGTATTCCTGATTTGCCTGACCAAAAATACTCGTATACGAATCTGGAGAAAACACTGCGGAAAGTACTGCGCATCCAAAAAAGATTACACACGGAATCCATACCTTCCCAAAATTTACCTCAACAGTTCGAACGAGCAGCGCTCGGCCAAGCCACGCCAAAATTGCGATAGTCGCAAGAAAATAAAAGAGTGCCTGTTTGTTGATTTCGAGCGGACTGACCGTCCACGGAAGAACAAGGACGGGTACAAGGAATGCAATCCCCTCAAATGTACGTAAAACAATAGCCCGAAGAAGAGACGGAAAATCAATTCGCATACAGAAAAATTATAGAGCACCCTCGACAGAAGGAGAAACCGGATCAATATTGCTTGAAGTTTCTGGTGCAACAGGATCGGCAACAATAGGAGCTATAGGAGCTTGCGATTCTTCATGAGACAAAATTTCCGACTCGACAACTTCAGAATCGACGACTGGGACAACCGCGTCTTCGCCAATAACACCATCAACAACTCCGTCATCAGCAACCGCAGGAGACTCTACAGCGTCATCAATCCCGTCCTCTGGCTCGGGAATCGGATTCGCCTCTCCCGATGTATTCGCTCCACCGGTCTCAATAACGGGAGCAGGAACTATCTCGTCAACTTCATCCTGCAAATCTTGAGACGGCGCAAAATCTCGACGATACGCAATGACTATCCAATCAACATCAACTCCGCTTGATGCCGTACCAGATTCAACAATATCAAATCCATCGACTGTTCGATTCGTAACATAAAGAGATCCAGTTGCTCCGTATGGTGTTACCAAGGCTCGATATGTTGGGTTGATGTCGATAATAGATACGAACTTCGGATCGATGTCGGAGAATCGAACAGAAGCACGGCCATGATCGAGTGCGACTGTGCCAGAAAGCTGCACAGTCATTTCTCGAGATGCCGCAGCGTACGTCTCAACATTTTCGCCAGATACAGACTGTACTAACTGAATTAAACGCCCAGACGTTACAAGATCGCCGCTCGACTCAAGTCGCCACGAACCAGAAGATCCAGCCAATGATCCAATTGCAAGAAGTTGACCGCCATTAAAATTCAACACTCCAGACGTATCAAAATTCTCAATATCTTGAGTAAGCTTAGAAATAGAATTTTCTGCGCCTGGTCCTTCTTCAACTGGTGTACCGGCGTAATATGAAACATTGACGTAAACAACGATCGATCCAGTTATGCCAGAGAATGATTCAGCTGCATATCCAAGAATTGGCCCGGCTTCGGTAGCTCTCATTGCAAAGCCTGGCATAGATGCTGTTGTGAGTGGGTCACCAATGTGAATCGCGCCATTTTCTGTAGAGACAAATGTTGGCACACGACCGGCCAATGCAATAGGATAACTACCAGCGCGATTTTCTCCAGCAAGGAATCCTGGCTTTGTAGAAACAATTCCAGCGACTATTTGGCTATACGTCTCACCAGTCGATCGTTTTACATACTGGCCCTCATCACCAAAAACAACGACTTCTCCTGGCTGGAGTCCATCTCTTGAGGCAAACATTTCAGCGAAGTCATATGAACCCGTTGCCCAGCCAGAAGAATTTGTTCGCATGAAACTTCCACCAATACCAGCTGAACCATCGTAATAAATATATGCAGAATCCTGGACTGCCCCACGATCTGAAGGATAAAATTTCCCCGCGAGTGACAAATCTCCGGAATGACTAATCGAGGCGACTTCAATTCCATCATTATTCGTTACAGACAGCCGATAATCATCTGCCGCAGCAACCGTAGTGCGCAATGACATTTCCCGCGTCTCCGCAAATGCCCCGGTCCATGCAGATCCTCGAAGTTCAAGATTCGCCGAGTTCATGGCAGAAGTCGCGCTCGTTGCTGCCGTTACTGCAGCAATCGCAAGACTTCCAGAAACCTGAGTCGCGGATCCATTCTTGGTAAAAACATCTCCCGCATACCAATGCGGCTGAACAAGAACACGAATTGTTCCGGAACCGCTCAAAAGCGACTCAAGAGCAAAACCAATAATGCGTGTTGGGCCATTTGCTTTAGCGCCATATCCCTCAACTGTCGTTGATACTGCAATTGGATCGCCAACAGAAATCGCGCCATGATCTGTATTCACCTTTGTATCAATCTGCCCAACAAGACCAACCAAGCGATACGCAGGATTATTTCGCAAGTCTTCTGCTCCATCTCCAACAATATTTCCAATAAATGCTGGATTTGTAGAAATAACACCAAGAACATTTTGCGCTCCTAAAGAACATCTCTCAACATGACTCGGATTTAACGAATCTGTACAAGCGAGCAATGACGCCTGTAGCAATCCATCTGTTGTTGAAAAGTATTCAGCAAAGTCAGCACCAGCACCAGAAAATGCACCATCTGCATACACATCACCAGCACTTGTTATGCGGAATTCAGTGTCTGACGCAGCCCCGCCACTCGCAATACCAGAACGAAGTATTACCGCGTCATCCGCACTAGGATCTTCAAAAATGTCTATAACCAAAGCGTTATTGCCAGTATCATCCGCAACATGTGCACTTGTAGTATTTTGAGTAATAATAAGGCCAATTGAACCCGTTCCACCTTTATTACTAATCTTGAGTACATCTCCAGAACCACCGCTCGTATCCAAATTCTCCAATGAAACCAATGTTCCGGAATATTCTGTGGGACCAAGGTCGTCGCCTCGAGTAATGTTTAACGCAGAGCCAGACGTTAATGAATTCAACGTCCACTCCGATGCATTCTCTGTAGTAACAGCGGAAGTAAAAGAAATCTCAGAAAAGCTGCTTGCACTTCCAAGCGTTAACATTCCTTCTGCATCTAAAGAGCCAAGAAACATCGCATCTCCTTCGGCATCAACGGTAAATCTATCCACGCTACTCACACTAACACCAAAAAGCATTTCATTAGCCACAACTCCAGCGACGTCTGGATTTACAGATAATGAAGCACCAGTTCCCGCCGAAGTCTGCGGCGCACCTGTAATGACTAAATTACCAAAACTATTAAATGCAGGAATCATCTTCACCGTAGATCCAATAATAGTAGAATCCATTCCGTCAAGAACATCGGCGTTCATTGCGTATGGCGTAGCAAGCATTTGCTTGCGCGGCAGCAATGATTCTCCGTTAACCGTTACCTGTAAATAAACGCTTGCGTTCTCTGAAAAAACTTCAGAGCCTATGGCCGCATAGTCCCCGCCACCAAGCGCCTCAGAAAATAATCCGGCATTAAGTGTTACGTTTCGGGCAGCAACAGACGCGCAAGTTGCAGAATTATTCGACCATAAACACGTTCCTGCCGTTGGGTCAGTATAAAACGCAAACGACATAAGCATCGAGGTATCAGACAAAGGAACGTTATTGCTATTCAATAAACGCCCTTGATACATCACGATGCGCGGTGGAGCAGCGGGAGTCGCCTGAACACGCGCAATGCCAACATATCCACCCGCCACAAGAACACATGCAAAAATAAAGCTTGCAAAGAGACGCTTTGCAAACATTGAAAAGGAAAAAATCTTCACATCCCCCCTGGTCATACGGGCTTTTTCCGCTCAAGCGGAACATCAACTACCATCGGCTCAGGCTCACGCTTCTGTCGGTAATCAATCGGACGAACAGTCCGCTCTTCATATCCGGCCTTATTCGTAGTCACGAAATATTCGTTTGGACCAACAATGAAACTATACCGACCAAGCGCATCAGAAATCGTTGATTCCACAAGTTTATTATACTTTGGTTCAAAGAGTCGAATGATCGCATTGCCCACAGGACGCCTTGTTTTCACATCATAAACAACGCCCCAACCTCGAGGCTTCTTTGGCCGAGCAAGGCGCCAGAATAAAATGAAAACTATAACCTGAAGAACAACGAGCCCGATGGTGAACAATGAGGGCGACAAGAAACAGGCAACAATGGAAAGAAACGAACCGGAAAGTGAAAAAACAAACTGTAATCTTCGCAAAAGCCTTCTACGGAAAATGTATTTTGGCTCTTGTATTTTCTGATCTTGCGCAACGTCAAGCGGAATGTTCGCTGCAATCGTCGCGTCTCTATCAGTAACTTCAACAATTTGACCCGTATAGACATCAAGAAAAACGCCGTCATCCTTCACTCCAGTTAAATACGTACTCGGAAAAATAAATCCGTTTCTCGTAACGGCAACCCTATACTGTCCGGGGCTCGCAACGAAAAAATATTTTCCGTCAACGCCAGTAACCATTGAGTTCAAAAGGCGTCCTGTAGCAATATTGTATAAACGAACGATTGCAAGATCGACAGGAACTTTTGTCACCGCATTGTAAACAATACCAAAAGCCCTTCGTCTCCTACGAGAAATGAACAGGAATGGCGAAGTGAAAAGAAATTGCAAATACGAAAATAAATTAAACGACGTTGCAAGAATTGCTATTGTTGCGACCGCGGCAGCAAGCCCCAAGGGAACTGCAACATCTACTACTGCAGTTCTGATATCTAACAAAACACGATCTTCTTGCACTTCCTCTACAGTTACCGATTCTACTATCGGCGGCAGAGAAAGCTCTGGCTCTTCTGACTCAAAAATAGGCTCCTCTATTGGCAACACCGGAAGAACTTCTGTTCCCTCCTCTTTAACAACGTCAATAACCTCATTACCGACGTCTTCCAAAAAATCCTGTAAAACATCTGGAACGTAAGCACTGCCTTCAGAATTATCTGAAGGTGATTCCTCATAAAAGTTATCTGGCGGATAGCCAGGGACTTCCGGAACCACAGGAATCTCTGCTACAGGCTCTTCGTCTATTGGTACCTCTGGTACAACAGGAACAACAGGAACCTCGGGCCCCTCATCCGATTCTTCTTCTGGAAATGGAACATATCCGCCGTCTGGGCGGTCTCCTCCACCGCCACCAGGAGACAACTGGGTTGGCACAGTCGCACCAACCGTCGGTCCTCCAGTTGATGTTATCTCCAAAATAAGAGAACCATGATTTCCGATCAAACCACTTTCGCCTTCTTTTAGTTTTATAAAATAGGAATTCACCACTGACGGGTTTGTAATCCGGTTTATTCCGGAACCAAAAGTGTGAGCATTCGTTCCGACTTCAATAGTCACGACGCTTCCTGTCGCTATAGACCCCCCATCCCCAGCACATATTCCCAAGCTCAGATTCTGACCCGTGACTGTTACGGAAACATTATCAGACGCAAGGCAATCAGAAGCTGTTGTGAGTTGAATATAGTCATCTGCAATGTCAACGTCATCTTCGGTTATTGCCGCTAAGTCAAACCCCACAGGAAAGGTAAACAAGACGGAAGATCCCTCGGGAATGTTCGTGACTGTAGTAAAAACAAATTTATGGTTTGATCCCATCGATGCCTGCATGCTCGTTGGCTGATCTGTAAAGTCTATAACGGTAGCAGCGAAAAGCTTACACGGAAAAAATGCGATAAAAATCGCAAAGAAGAAAATAACATTTTTAAAAATAATCCTCCGCATGAAATTATCGTCGACGAAGTACCAAGATCACGCCACCGACCGTACCAGCAAAGAAAACGAGCGGAATCCAACGGATGCCAGCATCAACGTCTGAACATGACGATGATAAAAAATCTGTCTCAAAGGAAAAATGCATCGGACCAAATGCCCACCACGGCACCGATAGTTCGTCACTCGTCCAAGAACGTGTCTGGCCAGCAAGTACACGACGGTGAAGAGGATTGCTTTCTATCGCTGAAAACGCAATGTCGAATGGCCCTTTAAGCACGATTTTACCCTCATCGTACAGTATACCCTGGCCCTCATTTTGCAGCGTAATATTAAAAGATCCATTTTGATTTTTAGAAAAGCTTTTACAGATAATCAATGGAGCTGGAGACCCGACCGTGATAAAGACTAAAGTCGCAGTGCCGTGTGCAAAAGAAATTGCCCCCTCTATTACATTAGTAACAAGGATTGCAAATACATATGACCCAGATTGAACGCTCGAATCAGGGTTCACGATAAACACAAGATCGCTAAAAGTCTCCGACTCAATATTCGCATTTGACTTCGAAAACGAGATCCACGAAACATCATCAGCGGCCGAACCAAGATTCGGAGATCCGTCTTCCGCAAACGAAACATGAACAATCGAAAACCTTGCATCAGTAGACTTCAAAATGGTCTTTTCAACAGGTAGCGTAAAGGTCTTCTGATCACCCTGAAAAACACTAACGTCTATCGCCGAAGGAGCAGGGGAAGCTAACACCAAACCTGGAAAACCCAAAAAAATAAAACACGTCAACACGATAGTTTTAATAAATCGCTCAAAGCGCATATCCCTAGTACTCTCCAACAAAAATCGCCGTAAGAACCTGACTATATCTTCCGCCTGCTTGCGACGAAGAAATCCCAACCTTAAGCGTAACAAAACCTGGAATTACAAACGGGTGAGCAGATTCGCTAGCAACGAGAAGCGGAGTCGATGAAAAGGCCGTATCCTGAGTGTCGAATGTCGACAATGATAATGAAGGATCCGAGGAACGCCCTCCATATTCGCTCGACCCCGATGAAACTGATCCATCTGTAACTCCGGGAATAAAATCCGAATCGGAACGAAGGTCTCCGTCGGAAAAAATATAAACAGAATAGCCATCATCTACGTCCGCAGTTGCTGTCCATCCAATCGTGTGAGTGGCGACGCTGGAATTCAATAAAGTACCAAAATTAATGGACGAAGAAGTCCCCATTCGGTAAACATAGTCGTTTACGCCATCAATAGTAGGGATAGGACCAGCTAATGGAACTGGGATTGTAATCACCGGACTAGAAATCCCAGAAGCCTGAACCATTGTCGTCACCTGGTCTTCCCCCTCATCCTGAACAACTAAAATATAATCGCCTGCAGAAAACTCTGAGGTTGAAGTAACAGTAATCTCTCCTCCTCCTACCAGTGGTGTGTACCGAAGAGCGGCGACCTGCGTGCTCCTATCTTGAATATAAGGGATATAGCTAATAACGCGATTGTAAACGCCAGCCCGAAACCCCTGAGAAATTGAATAACTGTCAGAGGAAGCCGTACTCGATGCCGAATCCGAAATGCTCCCCCGTAAATTATAAGAAGTCGACGAAGAGTCTCCTCCTCCTGAAGAAATCTCATCCCATTGAATCTGATAATTCGTAGAAGTCATTCCAGCTAAAACAAAGCTAGATCGAAAAGTGCAAAATATTGCAAATATAAGCAAAATAAATACTATCTTTTTTCTAAACATAATCTTAGCCGTTCTCTATAAACTCCATAATGCGTCATGTGAGAATTGAAAACAACGCAAAAGAACACACTCTGTGGATAAAGTATGGATATCCCTGTTTATATTCGGTGTCTATGTTAATAATACATATTTGTCTACACCTTTGTAGACAAACTTATTCGATGAAATCGGAGTTTATCAACAAGGTTTCACGTGAAACATCGAAAATATAACTCTCTCTCCGGCCTTGCAGCCGGGGTTTCTCGTGCTAATCGATCGTTCGTTCTCGCTACTCATCTTGAAGCGAGCTCGAATGGAGACTGCATCCTCGACCTAACGGTACGAGGCTTTACGCTGGACGAATAAAAACTAAACGAGAAATCCAGGAGCAAAATTGCCCTAAGGCGCCATTTTCACAAATCCTAAAAACTGTTTCACGTGAAACATTAAAATCGGATGACGGCAAATCTCTAGACGGCAAACCAATTCAAAAATCTCCTTTTAAGGGTTTTCCTCGCAGCTTGCTGCGTTTCCACTCTTAGGCAGAAGAAGCTAATCAATTGAGCCCCGATGCCTCGCCGAAGCTCTGCGAGGGCACAGCTTGCTGCGAGGAGGTTCATCGATAATTTCCGAACAAATCAATTCAACCCATTTTGTTTCACGTGAAACAAAACACCCGCACTTTACATGCGGGTGTTTTGTGGTGGACCTGAGCGGATTCGAACCGCTGGCCTCTGCAATGCGAATGCAGCGCTCTACCAACTGAGCTACAGGCCCAAATTTTGACCTTAGGCGAGATTTAAATCTCGAACTCCTTTCTTTTTCAGAACCAAATCTGAAAATCAATAGTCTCGAAGCCCATTCCAAGATATGTTTCACGTGAAACATATCTTTACATCCAATTCTTCAACTAAAAAATTTCAGATCAAAACCTGGTGACCTCGGCGGGAGTTGAACCTGCAACCTTGTCCTTAGGACGGACCTGCTCTATCCAGTTGAGCTACGAGGTCTTAATCCACGCCTATGTGTCGTAAAATACTTTTACGAAGCGTGCTATACTTATCAAACACGGAAAAAGTATAAACGTGGAGGACCCCACAGTCAAACAAAAATATGGACTATTCATCACTTCTCATAATGGCAATCGGCTTTGCCGCAACCATCGGAATATTAATCTGGCTCCAAACTCGCAAACAAGACGATTCTGGAGTGTCGCAAAATCTTATAGCCGAAATAGCCCGTATTCGTGAAGAATTTCTTCGTGTTTCAACAGAACAGCGCCAAGAAACACAACAACGCCTTGATCGCGTTAACGACCAGCTCTACCGAGGCATCGCCGACTCACAAAAAACCATGCAAGATCAATTCAGCCAAACCTCACGCATCATCCAAGAGGTAACAACGAAACTAACAACTCTCGATGCAACAAATAAACAGGTCCTTGATTTCTCTTCACAACTAAAAAATCTTCAAGATATTCTCAAGAATCCAAAACACCGCGGAATCCTTGGAGAATATTATCTTGAAACACTTTTAAAAAATGCGCTCCCACCAGAGCACTATGCAATGCAATATCGGCTAGGAAAAGACGAGGAAGGAAAAGATTTAATTCCAGATGCGGTTGTTTTTGTAAAAGAAAAAATCATTCCGATTGATTCGAAGTTTTCTCTTGAAAATTACAACCGAATCACCGAAGAACAGGACGCGACGGAGCGAGGAAGACTTGAGAAGCTCTTCGTAAATGATCTGAAAAATCGAATTGTCGAAACATCAAAATACATTCATCCAGAAAAAGGAACCATGGACTTTGCATTCATGTTTATCCCTCATGAAGCTATTTATTACGATCTTCTCGTGAATAAAATTGGCGGGTCGCAAGAAGATAACGAGAACCTTATCCAGCGCGCTGCAAGCAAATATCACGTCATTATCGTCTCTCCAACATCATTTCTTGCGTATCTTCAAACTGTCCTACAGGCCCTACATGCAATGAAAATCGAGGAACGCGCACAAGACATTATTAAAAATGTCTCAGACCTTGGAAAGCATTTCAGAGCGTACTCCGAATTTCATCTCAAAGTAGGGAACAATCTCACCACTGTCGTGAACCAATACAATCTCTCAAGCAATGAACTAAAAAAGTTCACGAAGGATATGATAAAAATAACGAACAGTTCGAGCGACGAAATCATCGAAATCGGAATGCTGGAAAAACCACAGATTGAATAGTACAACTCAACCAACCCAGACAACACAAAATCGAGCCATGAGCTCGATTTTGTTTATTGAGAAATTATTTCTTTGCCGCGATTACCTTGTTCAAGGCAATCATTGTGCGCGACTTTACACGAGAAGCCGTATTCGCCTTCACAATTTTCTTCGTAACCGACTTATCGATTGCTTGATTCAGCTCGCAAACTAACTTCTGCGCCTCTTCAATGCTTCCAGCTTCTAGAAGCTTTTTGAATGCACGGCGCATGCTGTCGATATGAGCCTTAACATTGGCGTTTCGCACGGCACGAACGTTGCTTTGCTTGAGCGCTTTCTTCGCGTTTTTGAGATTTGGCATATAAGAATGCGCAAATATTAGCGGAATCTTTATGAAGCGTCAAGCAATGCCGCTACAAGACGATCTACTGCGATTTCTGGAGCAACTCCACGCTTCATCCCAACATCTAACTCTGCCGCAAGCAGATGCCAAGCTTTAATCTTCGCAAAATCATGTCGTTTTGCTTCTGCAAGAATCTTTTGCGCGACGAATGGATGAATTCCAAATTCTGTCGCAATGTCCTGTTTTCCTGCGTTTGGCCGATCTTCAAGAAGCGCCTTAACCTGCAGTAACAACCGAATCTGCCGAACAAACATGCCAAAAAGAGGGAAGTCTTCTGCTCCAGCCGATCGCTCCTGCGCCAGCTTTCGCAAAGCAAATTCTGGCCTTCCGCCCGAAACAGAATCAATCATTCCAAAAATGTCCTCAGAATATTCAGAAACAACGATCATCCGAATCATGTCCTCATCAATCGGAGCGTCCCCTGCATGCGCTGCAAGCTTCGCAATCTCTGTCTCTAACCGCCATGTGTCATTTCCGACTCGGTTTATAAGAGAATCAGCAACGTCCGGGACAAGAACGGCCCCGTGCGTCTTTGCCCGCTGCTGCACCCAAGTTCGCAATTCCGATCCTGTAAGCATCGAAATGGGATAGAGATGTACGTCTGATAATCCAGAAAGTCGTTTAAACAACTCTATTTTTTCGACTTTCTCCGTTCCCACTACGTCAACAAGAACTACAATAGTTGACGAAGGGATCTTCGAAAAAACATTCGCCCACGGCTCTGCGTCTGGTTTTGTTGTTACAAATGAAAAAATTCCGTCGACTCTAACCATCCGCTTATCGGACAAGAATGGGGAAGCAGTAACAACATCGGCAACATGAGGCAAATCAAGATCATCTTTTTTGCTAAACACAATTTCATCAACGTTCATCCGCGCTGGATCGTATTTCTCAACAAATTTTGTGACGAATTCTCTTCCGCGCTCTTTCACCCGAAATGCATCGCCGCCATATACAATTAACAACATATTCATTCCATGTCACCCCAAGATTGTTTACACGCCACGTCAACAGTAAGAGGAACTTCCAGCATCGATGCGAGCTTCATGTGTTCCTTTACTCCAGCAGACAAGGCGTCTACATCACCGTCTGCCACATCAAAAACTAATTCATCATGCACCTGAGCAATCATCTTTGCATCAAGACTGGTCGAACGAAGCCACACGTCGATAGCAATCATCGCTTTCTTGATGACGTCCGCTTGAGTTCCCTGAATTGGCATATTAATCGCCATCCGTTCCGCAGCAGCGACCAACTGCGGCATGCCGGAATTGATATCCGGAAGATATCGTCGCCGACCGTATAAAGACGTAACAAATCCCTCCTCATGCGCCTGCAGCTTCATCGCATCCAAATAGATTCGAATCCCCGGATGCGCAACAAAATATCGATCAATAAAATCCTTTGCCTCTTCAATTCGTACTCCTGCACTCCGTGAAAGTGCTCTGGCTCCAATCCCATAAAGAATCCCGAAATTAATCGCCTTTGCAGCTTGACGCTGCTCCTTTGTTACTTCTCCCTCTGAAATGTCCCACATTTCCGCCGCAGTACGCTTGTGAATGTCTGCACCATCTTTAAACGCATCAATAAACGAAATATCTTTCGCAATAGACGCCACAAGTCGAAGCTCAATTTGAGAATAGTCGGCGCTCACCAATTTTCGACCTGACGGAGCAATGAATGCTTTTCGTATTTCTCGTCCAAGGTCTGAACGAATGGGAATATTCTGCAAATTCGGGTCAGAAGATGAAAGTCGGCCAGTCGCCGCAATACATTGATTAAATCTCGCATGAATCCTGCCGGCCCCATCAACAAGCCTCGGAAGCGTATCTGCATACGTTCCTTTCAACTTCGCAAGTTCACGATACTCAGAAATCTTTTCAATAATTGGATGGACATCCACGATCTTCTCAAGCTCTGGAGCTGCTGTAGAAAATCCGCTTTTTGTCTTTTTAATCCCCTTTGTTGGAATCCCAAGATCTTCAAACAAAATCTCCGCAAGCTGCGATGGGGAATTCACATTAAACTCACGGCCCGCATCAATATAAATTGACTTCGTAAGTTCCTGAAGACGATCGTCAAATTTCTTTGCAAGTGCACCAAGTCGATCACTATCAACCGCGAATCCAGACTCTTCCATTCGAAATAAAACTGGAATCAATGGCATCTCGATCTCTTCCGAAAGAAGTTTCATGCCCTCCACCTCAATTTTTCGCTCAAGCGTTACCGCTAATGGAAGGAGTGCGCCGATGCGGTCGCCAGCGCTTCCGTCGATAGGAACATTCGCGCCAAGATACATCTGCACAACATCTTCATACGCAAACTCACGATCGCCAGATGCTAAAAGATACGCAGCAACTAACGTATCAAACATCGGCACAATTAAAAGATTCTCAATCGCAATATCGGCCTTGGCAAAAACATGAAACATCGACTTTACATCATGCCCAACATAAATCTTTGACGCTGAAAGAAACTTCACAATCTTTTCAATGTCACTTTTCGAAGGATCTTTTATTGAAAACGTATTTCTTCCGTCCGTCACCGCAATCGATGCAATCCCACCACCAAAAAGATCTTGTGCTTTTGTTTCGATCAATACTCCAACGCGATCAAGCGAAAGGTCACCGAGTGAAGCGTGAGGCAACGAAGCATGACGCTTTGACGTAAATCCAGTGCCCGTCGATTTCGGCTGAGCCACGCTTCGACTCTCGCGTCTTTCCTCTGGCGACTTTTCATACTTTCTTAACAACGTCTTAAACTCAAAATCTCGCAACATTGGAAGCAGCTCTTCTTCTTTTACTTCTCGAACCTTTGCATCATTAACCAAGAAATCCTTCAACGGCACATCTCGAACCACCGTCACCAGTCGCTTCATCTGCGCCGCATTCTTTTCTTGCCCTTCAAATTTTCTTGCAAACTTTTCCAACAGTTCGCCACGCTTTAACGCAGCAAAAATTCCATCGACTGTTTCATGCTTCAGTAAAAGCTCAAGCGCGGTCTTCTCACCAATCCCAGCAATGCCCGGAAGATTGTCCGACGTATCTCCGACTAATGTTTTGTAATCAATAAGTTGCGTTGGCAGCAATCCATATCGCTCTTTCACTGCGTCGATGGTGTATCGCTTGGTCACCGAAAGTCCTTTCACGAAAAATACAACCTCTGTGTTCTTTGAAACAAGCTGCAGCGAGTCCAAATCCCCGGTCACGATTAACGTCTTCATTCCATTCTTTTCATTCATCGCGCTGATGGTTCCCAAAATATCATCGCCCTCGAACCCCGGCACCGATAGTGATGGAATACCGTACGGCTTCAATAATTCTTGAATCATCGGAATCTGGTCATAGAGCTCCTGGGCCTTCTTTTCCCGCGTTGCTTTGTACGGTTCGTATTCCTCATGCCGAAACGTCCCGCCTGGTAAGTCCCATGCCACAGCCATGAAATCCGGCTTCAATTCCACTCGCATCTTTTCCAAAACCATCGCAAATCCATATACCGCATTCACTACTCGTCCATCTGCAGTCGACAGTGGCGGTATGGCATGCCAAGCGCGATGCAAAAGCGCATTTCCGTCTAAAATAACAAAGATTTTTTGGTCCGTAGACATATGCCGCCATTGTATCGGCAATCGATAGAAAGCGGAACGAGCTTTACAAATCTCTCTCTTTTGCTTATATTTACCCGTCGAAAGACAAAACTCAACGACTCAAAAACCACACTTCCGCAGGAGAAACATCATGATCGTACAAAAGTTCGACTACCGTGACCCAAGTTCGATTCCTCAAAAGAAAATGTTCATTCACATAGCGTTCGGAGACGCAATTCCACAAATTCTTTTCTACAACAGCCAAAACTCCGAACCCTCGAAACAAGACTTGACGATGATCGGAAGGGCTTTCTTTCCCTCAGGAACAGAACTCTACGGTCGCGTCCTTACTATCCCCCACGATCCCGCCGAGGGCCGACCGCCGCGACGTGGCTTGAAAAGCTTCAACGTCATCTGCGTCATTCATCCAAGCGCGATTCACTACGAATTCACGCTCGAAGATGGACGAACCTGTCATCTTCTTCAGGCGAGTTCTGAGATGTTGGGTAGTATCAACTTCATGGACCTCTGGGGTCCAAGCCCGCAGGATCCGATGGGAGAAGTCGATTTGAGTGGTCTCAATGTGGATGTTATAGTCATGGCCCATGGCGAAGGAGGCCTCGTGCCAACGGAGAGGTTCAACAACTTCGCGTCCGTCGACAACGTTCGGACGCCAGAACCTAAGGGTCCTTCGCCCTCCGAACCGCCTCGTGCAAACTGGTTCGCGCGAATGATCGCATGGATCCTCGTCGGGACCGGATAACAACTCGAGCGTGTTCGGCAAGGAACAGAAAAGAGCGCCCCGGCGCCATTCTGCTCCTGCCGGATGCGCTCTTTTCTTTTGAGCTGATTCACTTCTCATTTCCCAAAAAAACTGCTAAACTCTCCCGGAAAAGAAAGTCGGTGCCGTGTGGCAAAAGGTATTAAGTTTGGTTAGCGACTACGAGGCTAACCAAACTTGGATACCTTTTGCCCTGGTAGCTCAGTTGGATAGAGCAGGGGACTTCTAGGCCCAAGGTCAGTGGTTCGATTCCACTCCAGGGCACCAGACTTTCTACACAAACAAAAAACCTCCCGAATAGGGAGATTTTTTAATGGGGCGACTAACGGGGATCGAACCCGTGTAGCCGGGACCACAACCCGGTGCTCTACCATTGAGCTATAGCCGCCACAATCGTCGAACGAACGGCAAAATACCACGAACAATACACTCAATCAAGCTTTTGTAGCTCCTTTGTCATGAAACTTCTGATGAACTCTCTTCAATTCTTTATCCGTAACATGCGTATAAACCTGTGTCGTAGTAATCGACTCATGGCCAAGGAGCGACTGGACAGAGCGAATATCGGCGCCATTTCGGAGAAGATCGGTAGCAAAAGTGTGACGAAGGGTATGAGGGGTGACAGGTTTCGTAATGCCGGCAAGTCGCGCGTAGCGGTCAACAATACGCTGCACCGATCGAGGAGTAAGCGGAGCCGCTTCTGGTGCCTGATTCTTTGCTCGATCGTGACGAACAAAAAGAAACTGCGAAACGTCATGACGGTGATCGATATAAGCTTTCAGGGCTCGCTTCGCTGCGTCGGAAACAAAAACAATTCTGTGCTTGCTTCCTTTTCCTTTGATTGTGAATTCATCACGTTTTAAGTTCACTTGTTCTATCAGAAGCCCTGCACATTCAGAAACACGAAGACCCGTTGAAAACAAAAGTTCAAGGATCGCCTTGTCGCGCAGTCCAACGATCGTTTCATCTTCACTCGGCCCAGACAAGAATCGAGCAAGCTCTTCTGGTTCAAGAAACATCACGTGACGTGATCCTTGTTTTGCGAGTTCGATTTTATCTGCAGAAAGCGTCTTTATGTCTCGTTTTGCAAGATATTTCAAGAATGCTCGAAGAGCGATGAGATGATAGTTCTGTGTGTTTTTCTGCAGCGACTCTTCATCTCTTCCCGCGATTTCGCGATTCAAATACAGCCGATACTTTCGAACCATCTCTAGTGTTATTTCTCCCGGATTTGGGTCTTTTGCCCAAGTAGCAAATCGATCGAGATAGAAATGATAGTTCCGCGTGGTTTTTTCACTCCTTCCGCGCTCAATCTCAAGATACTCACAAAATTCCTTCATTAACGTTCGCATTCCCTTTGCCATATTCTCTATTGTACCGCTTTTGCGACACAAAGTAGACGAAGCCATTGATCAATATAGGCATTTTGTGCTAATCTCATCCGTCCTCATGACTCCAACATACAACACGAACAGAGAAAGGAAGGAACATTGGGAGAAAAGACCATTGTCACCCATGAGCTTTATAAAGAAAGGCGCGTGGCTATCTTTTCCGGCGTAAAGCTCAACAACCACAACGGAATAGTCAGAATAGGAATACAAAGAGTCACTCAAGACAAACTCTGTGGCATAAGAATACTCGCCCCGGGCTGCAGCAAGGAACATGACATCGCCTTCGAAAAAGTAAGAATTGATCGCGGACTAATCGACGGAAGGTGCCACTTCGACCTAACCGGAGCCAAAAACCTCGATGACCCATACACCTGGGCGATTAACTTCATTGGAACGCTTGTCTTCTGTATAAAAGATGGTGAAATAGCAGCAAAATTCACTATCTTTAGAACAGAGTTCTGGCTTAAAAGTCCAGAATTTGAAGAGTTCTTGGCCCGGACCTGATCCTGTGACAAGCGAGGAAGTGCGGGGAAATAAAATCCACCGTCACAACGCAACGCGTCCAACTGCAGAAGCTACTACGGCTTCACGGTCTGGGCGCGTTTCTGTTTTTAAGAAAGGTCTGACATTCCGAAAATTTGATGGAGATTTTGATGAATTGTTTTACGATATTGATCTTCGACAGTTCCGATTCGACCGATGGCACAGCGAGTATCAAGTGTAGAAAGTTTTGAAAGGCAGAGAACGGAATCTACTCGTAAGCCGTTTTCTTCAGACTTCAGAATGCTCACATCAAACTCGCCAATCTTTTTCACCTTCGACGTCAAAAATGCCACCACCATGTCTCCCTGTTTTTCGTCAACGAATAAGACGAGCGCCGGTCGAACTTTCTGGCCAGAAAGATCGGAAAAGGGAAATGGAGTCAGTACAATGTCCCACCTAAACATAAGCCTCTTTTACATCGTCACGCGAATACAGGTCTGGTTCGTCCTTAAGAAAGTCGAAACTCGACGAATTCGCGTTAATATTTGTAATATCGCTCAAAGATTTATTGTAATGTTCCGGGAATCTGATAATGATCGCATCGTGATGACTGTGCCTGCCAACAACAAAGACTTCGTTTTCATGCCTAACCTCGTCAATGATCTGTTTAATATTTTTTCGAGCAACTGTTGTGCTGACAACTTTCATATGTACAAAATGTACAAAAGAATGAAACCAATGTCAAATCCTTGCGCCTTTTCCATTTTTCCGCTACCCTTAGCCGCGTCAATCATATCGTTCGCCTAGGTTTGAGGATTGAGCTCCTCGTTCTCAGACGATCGAATAACTTTTCACTACTATGCTCGACAAGTCAGCGAAGGAAAAACTTATCAAGAAGTTCCGCACTCATGACTCAGACACTGGATCGCCACAGGTACAGATCGCGATTCTCAGTGCTGAAGTGAAGGAGCTTACCAAGCACTTAAAGACTCACCGCAAGGACTTTAGTTCCCGCCGCGGCTTGGTCAAGAAAGTTGCAGAGCGCCGTCGTTTGCTCAAGTATCTCGAGCGTGAAAACGCCGTAGCGTACGCAGAGCTCATTGAAGCGCTTGGATTGAAGAAGTAACATTTTCCCCGTGCCGATGGCGTCGTGATACGATGTTCAGCGGCACGGGTTTTCAGTAACATTCACCATTTTTTATTATCTTTTTGCCAATTTTTTATGGCACTCCTTGATACCTCGTCTCGCCGCGTCGGCGTTTTCATCGACGTTCAAAACATGTATTACAGCGCACGAAATATTTACGCCGCAAAAGTAAATTTCGGCGCGATTGTGCAGTCTGTCGTCGGTGATCAAAATCTTATTCGGGCAATCGCCTACACAATTTCTACCAAAACTGGAGAGGAACGTCCCTTTTTTGAAGCGTTGCAAAACATCGGTCTTGAAGTCAAAACCAAAGAGCTCCTTGAATACGATAGTGGCCACAAAAAAGGGGACTGGGACGTTGGAATCACCATCGACGTCGTTCGTATGCTGGACATGCTCGACGTTGTTGTGATGGTTTCTGGAGATGGCGATTACTGCGCGCTTGCTGAATATGTTAAAAATCACGGCCGGATTTTCCACGTAGCCTCATTCCGTGAATCAACATCAAGCATGCTCGTAGAGGCTGCAGACATTTACACAAACCTTTCTGCGGAACAAAAAGTCTTCCTTCTGCGCGACGTCCATCATCGAACTCCGGAACGACGCATCGGCTCAACAACAGACACCTTCGACGATGTCATTGCGGAACAATTCGCGAATAAAGCCATTCTCGTTCCAAAAGTCGAACCAAAAAAATCCCCATCCACATCAACGGCGCCAATATTCACTCATTCATTCAAGAAAGGTTCGTCAGAAACAAAACGTCGTGGTCGACCGCGAAAACAAAACAACCAAAATCAAGGGTAACGCTTGAAATGGTCGAAGGATCTCGAACGCGCCCACCGTATGAAGCGGGAGCGCTCGAGATCCTTCCTCACGTGAGGACGTCATCTCTATTCTTTAATTCTTCCGGCATAAAACATCGAGTACTTCATCGCCAAGGCGCGATTGAGTCCTTTGGTTTTTTGCCGGCATCACAATATGACACAACACCCAACGTTCACCGTTGACTTCGGCGGCAAGCCACTCACTATTCAGATCGGAAAGTTCGCACGCGCATCAAATGGAAGCTGCACCGTGCAGTACGGAAACACCGTTGTTCTTGCAACCGTAGTCATGAGCAAAGACATTCGTCCGGGAATGGATTTCTTTCCGCTCATGGTCGAGTTTGAAGAAAGGCTCTACGCCGCAGGACGCATTAAAGGCTCCCGCTTTATTAAGCGCGAAGGCCGTCCAACCGACGAGGCCGTTTTAAACGCACGATTTATTGATCGTGCCATTCGCCCGCTCTTTGACGAACGCATACAAAATGACATTCAAGTCATCGTCACTGTTCTTGCATTCGACGGAGAGAATGACGCAGACATTCCTGGCCTTATCGCAGCATCATGTGCATTGCATATTTCCGACATTCCGTGGAATGGCCCAATTGCTGCCGCTCGAGTAAATAGCATCGAAGGTCAACTCATCGTAAACGGCTCATATGCACAACGTGAACTCTCAACATTCGACGTTGACGTTGCCGGTACGCCAGAAAAACTTCTCATGATGGAAGCAAGTGCAAACCAAGTCCCAGAGGCAGAAATTCTTTCCGCTATCGAGTTTGGCCAAACACAACTTGGTGGCATTATCGACTTATTAAATAAAATTCGCGCAGAGGTCGGAAAAGAGAAGATAGACCTGTTCACACCAAAAACTGAAGCTGCAATTGCCGCATTGGCACACAAAGACGACATCATCGCCAAAGCAAAGACGATGACACTTCCTCTCATCGATGAACTTTTCTACAGCGCACCAAAAGCATCAAAGCTAGAGCGCGCAATCGCAAAAGATGAAATGAAAAAACGGCTCATCGACGCATGTAAAATCGCTGGAATGAACGATGACGATATTCTCATCGCGAAAGGCACGGTTCGCAACACACTCGACGAAGAAGTCTCTCGACGAATCTTGGAGGAAGGGAAGCGTGTGGACGGACGAGGACTTGATGAGATTCGTCCGCTTCTCTCTGAAGTCGCACTCCTGCCATGCGTTCATGGAAGTGGTCATTTTATGCGCGGCGAGACACAAGTTCTCTCGGTATGCACCCTCGGCGCTCCTGGAGACAAACAAACACTCGATGGTATGGAGCTGACTGGAGAAAAACGGTTCATGCATCACTACAATTTCCCTCCATTCTCCGTTGGTGAAGCAAAACCACTTCGTGGAACAGGTCGACGGGAAATTGGTCATGGCGCACTGGCGGAAAAAGCTATCGAGCCAGTTCTTCCAGACGCAGCAACATTCCCATACTCAATCCGCGTTGTTTCGGAAGTTCTTGGTTCGAACGGATCAAGTTCAATGGGCTCAACTTGCGGAACAAGCCTTGCGCTTATGGATGCCGGCGTTCCGATCACAGCTCCAGTTGCAGGTATCGCTATTGGTCTTGCAAGCAATGGGAAGAAATACCAAGTGATTACTGATCTTCAAGATCTTGAAGACGGCATTGGTGGAATGGATTTCAAAGTCACCGGAACCGAGGCCGGAATCACCGCGATCCAGCTCGACACAAAAACCGACGGACTTCCACGCAACGTCGTTATTGAAGCAATAACAAAAGCGCGAATCGCGCGCGTACAGATTCTCGATGTCATGAAGTCTGCAATCGCAGCTCCACGCCCAGAACTCGCACCAAATGCGCCAAGAATTCTTAGTCTTCGCATCAATCCAGAGCGCATTCGTGACGTTATTGGCTCTGGCGGAAAAGTCATTAATGAAATCATCGCAAAGACCGGCGTTACTGCCATCGATATCGAACAAGATGGCTTAGTGATGATCACCGCCATAAATGGCGAAAGCGGAAAAGCTGCATATGACTGGGTTTTCAATCTCACCCGAGAAGTCGTCGCAGGCGAGCTTTTCGACGGAGAAGTGGTTCGTCTTATGGACTTTGGTGCATTCGTTCAAATCCTTCCGGGAAAAGACGGCATGGTTCACGTATCTGAGCTTGCGCCGTGGAGAGTAGAAAAGGTTAGCGACGTGGTAAACGTTGGTGACAAGGTGAAGGTTAAAGTTATCGAGATCGACGAGAAGGGTCGCGTGAACCTATCAATGAAACAGGCCGAAGGAAATAACTATACCGACGAAATGCGCGCAAAGGCGGCGCAGAAACCACAAGGCGCAAAACCAGCAGCAGCTCCACGACACTAAACTCAGCATTCTTTGTGGAACAGTTCCTTCATATCGCGCTCGCACAAGATCCCACCCGCCAAACATTCTGGCGGGTGGTTCGCGTTTTTGGTGCTATTTTCTGCGTCTGGATTGGCGTAATTGGCATATATCGCCTTCTATTCACTTGGAACGCCGTTGTTCCAATAGAACGCTCAACCCACATTCGAATCATAAAAACCGAAAAGAACATCGCAAATTCTCGAATTGTTACAAGAGGACTTGAGGTTATTCCCGGCATTCCCACGTCTATAACCGATTTTCTCAACCAAAGCTCACGAGTACTAAACATCAGCGTTGCCCATGACGGCACAGTCACCGTAATCCTCGATCGAAAAATCTCAGAAGCTGAAAGCGCTGCATTCGTCGGGTTTGGCGCGAGTGTATCAACGAGAAATAACGAAACGATTCTCACGAATGCATCGACAATTCCGGAGATTCGTCACAGCTTCTTTTCAGGTCTCGTTTCAACGCTGTTTCTCAATGACGATGGAATCATCACAACAACAGAAGGATCGTCAAATATCTCCGTCGACACAAATACAATTACCATCGATCATCTTGTTGCGCTTACTCCACCAGAGATCGACACGGTCATAACTGCAGACACGCTGTTATTCGCATCCTTCTCCCCGAAAGACATCGAGGGGCTAACAAGTAAAGTCTTTACGCAAAATACGCCAGGACTTCTTTCGCTCTTCACCGCGGCAACGCACAATGGCCTTTCCGCAATACTCCGCGGAACAACAGACTCTCTCCGTTACACATTTGCATTTCCAATAACTGAAAACTCTCGAGAATACGTTAGCGAGATGTCACTTCGTGCTGCAGCAAAAGAACTTGTAGAAATTCCTTCCATTAACGGAATCGTCGACTATCTTAGCGACGGAAGCAGAACCATTGCACTTCGATCACGAGAAGAGGCGACTCTTGTTTTCCGAGATGAGTCACCATATCGATTCCTTACCGCTACGTCATTAAACAACTCGGTGACTATGACAGAAACTCCTGCGTTCCTCACAATAAGCAACGACGCTTCTGCAACAAATCTCGCGACGCAACCACAGTGTCTCTCGAATGCGGTCGCATTTGTCACTCCAAAAGCACTACAAACTCTCTATCCAGAACAAATACTTTTTACTCCACAAACTTTTTTTAAGCTTTTTTCTCGCGCATCAGCCATTGCGAGTTCGACGTCGATGACGCGCATGTGTTTATAAATAAAATGTGTATAAAGAAATCGCGTATACTAAAAGCAGCTCTTTCTACAATCCCTTTGAATGATGAGGGGGAAATCTTCCGAAGCTTCATAAAGTTTCGGGAGGTACCTCACTGCTGTACGAGCATAAGAAGCATTGGGTGTCCGTGGTGAGACTGGAATGTACATTGCCAACCCACGCTAACCCGTTTGCTGGTAGAGCAGACAACTATGGAGAACGTCATTGCATGACGTCTGTGCGGTGTTGAGCACTGTTGATCATCCTTGTTATGATCGACCAATGCCCAACGCCCCCACAAGACCGATTCTCAATCTCCAACTCCCAAGCGGGCGTACCCAGGAATAAACTCTGCATCTTATGCAATGTTCACAAGCCTGAAGGACGCCCTCTTGCTATTTTTACTCATCTTCTCTATCGTAAATAGATATTGTTAATAAACGTATGAAAGCTGCATTCTTGAAAGAAATGGAAACCACTCTTCGAACAGAGCTTGAAAAGCTAACTGGCGAGCTTGAACGTGTTGCGCCTCAAGTCACAAAAACTGATGCTTTTGATGCAGACTACAACACTCTCGGCGACAAAGAAGATGAGAGCGCAGACAAGGCCGCAGAGATTGGCGACAATCTTTCCTTAGAGAATGAACTTTCTTCCGCAGTTCGAGATATTCATTCCGCACTGAAGGCAATCCAAAACGGAACATACGGAACGTGCAAATACTGCAAGCAACTCATCGATGAAGCGCGCCTAAAGGTAAGACCAACATCAACATCGTGCGTCGCCTGTAAAAAAACTCTCACCCAAGAAATCTAGATTTCACCACACATCGAGCGAAGAGCTCGATGTTTGATCTATGCGAAAGAGCACTGTCGTTCTCACACTTGGTGCAATATCTACCATCGCGCTCATCGATGGCGCCTGTAAATATTTCGCGCTCACAACGTTCTCCGATGGCTCTACGCGGAATACACAATCAGTGATCGCCTTCGTTCTGCACAAAAATCCAGGCATTACATTCGACATTCCTATTTCCATTTTTATTCTTGCTCCGATAACTTTAGCGATTCTCTTTGTTCTTGCAAAAAAGGCTCTGGAACTCAAAAAAGAACAGCCACTCATAGCACTTTCGATCGTATCGATAATCGTTGGCGCGACAGACAACTTCATTGACCGAATCATTCATGGATTTACTACTGATTACATCATGCTTTTTCAAACATCCATCATCAATCTCGCAGATATACTCATTCTTGTTGGGGCGATAATTATTCTCGTGTACTATAAAAATACTCCCCAAAAGCGACCCGCCTAAATCCAAAGCTCCCCGCTTTGATTATGGGATCATTTTGCACACATTCAGCAGCGCTCTTTGGCTTATCCGTTACACCAGTAACCGTTGAAGCAGACATTTCTTCAGGACTACCGCGATTTCATATTGTCGGGCTTCCAGACGCTGCAGTCTCGGAAGCAAAAGAGCGCGTAAGAGCGGCATTGAAAAATTCTGGATTCAGTTTTCCGCGCACATCCGTTGTTATTAATCTCGCACCGGCAGACACCAGAAAACAAGGACCAGCATACGACCTTGCAATTGCGCTCGCGATTCTTGGAGCCCAAGGCGCGCTTCAAAACTCGGAGGCGATAGAGAAACACATCGTTCTTGGTGAGCTAAGTCTTGACGGCAGCATTCGCTCAATTCGCGGGGCGCTCCTTGCTTCTGCAATGACGAAACGCGAAGGATTTTCTGGCATCATCGTTCCGGAAGTAAATGTCCTGGAGGCGCATCTCGTTGAACACGTGCCCGTCTTTTCCGCATCAACGCTCCATTCGCTCGTGGAATCTATCGAGTCTCGATCTTTCATCGAAGCTCCGAAGTCACATTCTGTCGCATTAGAGTCCATCGATACCGGTACTGATGACTTCTCGTTCATCGCAGGGCAAGCGCAAGCAAAGCGTGCTCTTGAAATTGCCGCGGCAGGAGGACATAACATCCTTCTTTCTGGCCCACCAGGAAGCGGAAAAACCATGCTCGCTCGAGCTTTTCGCTCCCTTCTTCCTCCTCCAACCATCGAAGAGTCACTTGAAATTACTGCGATTCATTCTGTTGCGGGACTTTTGCCACGCACCGGTCGAATTGCAACGCGCCCCTTTAGAGCACCGCATCACACCACAAGCGGAAGTGCACTTGTTGGCGGAGGTGCACAACCAAAGCCTGGAGAAATTTCACTCGCACATAGAGGAGTTTTATTTCTCGACGAATTTCCAGAATTTTCTCGTGCTGTTTTAGAAAATTTACGACAACCGCTTGAAGACGGAACTATCACCGTATCGCGTGCAGCAGGAAGCGTAACGTTCCCTGCACGCTTCATGCTCATTGGATCAATGAATCCCTGTCCATGCGGCTTTGTAAGCGACCCGGCAACCGCATGCACCTGCACACCAGGAACAATTCTTAAATATCAACAAAAAATCTCTGGCCCGCTTCTTGATCGTATTGATCTACGAGTCGACGTGCCCCGCGTCGCGTTCGACGAGCTTACTGCTTCGAAAGCTGAAGAATCATCGGCGGTAATTCGAGAACGAGTAACACGTGTTCGACTGCTTACCACTGAGCGCTATAAAGAATTCGGCATTTTTACAAACGCAGAAATCCGCACAAGCACACTCAAAAAATTCTGCATGCTCACCAACGATGGCCTTGCACTTATGAAGTCTGCCATGGATCGCATGCGACTTTCTGCGCGCTCTTACGGACGAATTCTAAAAGTTGCACGAACCATTGCTGATCTTTCACAAAACGAGATGATCCTTGCGGACCATCTCGCCGAAGCACTTCACTACAGAATTATCACAACCTAACGAATGTATTCCAATGGATTTCGATAATCACTTGAGCCATTCGGACCAATAACTTCAAAATGCAGATGTGTGCCGCTTGACCATCCTGTTGACCCACATCGCGCAATCGGTGTTCCCGCAGTAACAATCTGACCAGTGGTGACATAAAGTGAGTAATTGTGGCCGTATCGCGTCTGAAGACCATTGCCATGGTCGATAATAACCAGATTTCCGTATCCACCATTTGGGCCAGAGAACCTTGGACCAGCGAACGTCACAACACCGTCTGCTGCAGCATAATTATCGTCAGTCGATGTGCCATTTGCGTGACCATTACAGTCAAGATCAACACCGGTGTGATACCAGCTCAGCCCCCGAACAACATAATGAGCGTCACTTGGCCAGAACATACGAGACGACGAGCTAACCGGAGCGGTTCCCGCTGTTTTTGGAGCTGGAACAAAAACATTTCGAATACTTGATGATGTCGGCTTCGCCGGAATAACTGCCGGAGGCGTCCCGCCAGGAATCATTAACTTTTGCCCCACAACGATCGCGCTTGAGTCACTCAACAAATTCGCCGCAAGAATTGCAGATGACTCTGCGTGATACGTACTCGAAATCTTCGTAAGCGTATCTCCGCTCTTTACGGTATGTACAACTCCGGAAGTTTGAAGAATCGTTAATTCTTGTCCGAGCTTTAACACACTTCTCACCGACAAATTGTTTGCCCAGAGAACGGTGTTCACAGAAATTCCAAATCGAGAAGCAATGGTAGAGATCGTATCTCCCTCAGCAACAACGTATGTTTCAATTCCTTCACGAGGAGCAATACTTGCACTTGCGCTTGCAATAATCGGCACAGCTAAGGCGCCTCCACCAGCCAACGACGCCGAACTTGATATTGACGATGCATCATTGTCCATTGCACCAAGCGGAACAGATAACGACGCAGAAGAAAGATAGCTCGTTGCACCGCTACGAAGCGAAGCCACGTCTGTATCTGCATATTCCTCAACAATAGGAGAGTCTTGTTGCGTAACCACCGCGTACGCAAGACTCTTATTAAACGCATCCAAAGTTTCCGCACGAACCGTATCCATGGAAAGGTTAATAACGGCAGTGCTCATAACTACCGCAGCAATCGCAACGTGCATTACCGCACGATTCGTAAGAAAAAACATGACCCGATTTTTCGCCGGCCCATACCACGACGTCGCCTGACGACGAAACGCAAATCCAAGGCGATACACCGGAATAAAAACAACTGACATGACTACTTTCGCAATTGGCCGAAATACGACGGAGAAAAGCCGTAAAAATCGGAATGCAGACGCCTTCGCCCAAACAAGGGCGCGTACAACGAGCAATCCGCATCGCACAAAAAATTGAGAAAATTGGCTACTCACAGCAAGCGCATCATACCGTCGCCGCTCATTCAAGACAAGAAAATTTACACGTTTTTCGCAAATATTGGCCATATTATTGACCTTTTTTCACCAAACGCTATACTGTGCAAACTTGAATCAACCCCCTATGGCACACACCATTGAAACGACCGGCGAAAACATGGTTAAAGTCACAGTAACGGTTTCAAAAGAAAAGGTGGCGGAAGCAATGCAGGAAGCTGCAAAACATATTGCCGCAACAGTAAACATGCCAGGATTTCGTCCAGGAACTGCCACGTACGAAGTAGTAAAACAACGCGTTGGCGAAATGAAAATCCTTGAAGAGGCCGCAGAAGACCTTATTCGCGCATCCTTTGCGTCTGCAATGATCGACGAAGACCTCGACGCTGTTGGGGCACCGCATTTCAGCATGGACGTTATGGTTCCGGGCGAAGACCTCATTTACAGCGCAGAAGTTGCGCTCATGCCAAAAGTAAAAAAACTTGCAGACTATACAGCGCTCACCGTTACAAAAGAACCGACCGAACCAACGCCAGAAACTATTGAGCAAGCAAAGGCGGACATTGCAAGAATGCAAACCAAAGAAACTCGCGCGCTTGCCGGGCACACACTGCAAAAAGGAGACAAAGCTGTTCTCAATCTCACCATGAAAAAAGGCGGAGTCGTTCTTGAAGGTGGCGAGAGCCAAAATCACGGCGTGTACACCAACGAATCTTATTACATCGACGGATTCGTCGAACAGATTCTTGGCCTTGCAGAAGGCGCAGAAAAAACATTCGCGCTCAAGTTTCCAGCAGATCATTATCAAAAACATCTTGCCGGCTCAGATGTCGACTTTACCGTGCGCCTCAACGAAATCTTTACTCTAGAAATTCCTTCAATCGATGATGAATTTGCAAAGCGCCTCGGACTAGACAACGTAGCAAATCTTGAAATCAAACTCAAAGAAAATCTTGCGCTCGAAAATGTCACAACAGAAAAGCGAAGACAAGAACGTGCATGTCTTGATCTTCTTGCAAGCAAATCCGAGTTCGATCAAATCCCAGACGTGCTCGTCAACCAAGAGATCGAACGAATGCTTCAAGAGCTTGAACATTCAATCGGTGAAAATGGGATGGAATTAAAAGAATATCTGAAGTCCATCGGAAAGAGCGTTGCAGAAATAAAGCTCGACTTTACGCCAACTGCGCTTACTCGCGTAAAAATTGCTCTCCTCATTCGCGAAATCAGTAAAAAAGAAAACGTCACCATCGATGCAGCTCTAGTCGATGCCGAACTCGACAAGATTGCAGAACGCATGGGTGAAAACAAAGAATATCGTGATCGAGTTTACGAGCCAGAATATCGTGAGTTTGTAGAGTTCCAAATGCGTAACCGCGCAGTCGTCGACAAAATCATGGCAGCAATGGTGAAGTAACCCAGACATCAAACGGCCCCGACTCTCGTGTAGAGTCGGGGCCGTGAGTTTGTCGAAACGCTTCAATGGCCTCGACAGACGTCCTAATTTAGAGGAGTTGTTTTAGAAACAAGACCCGCGATACCAATTTGCAGGACCAAGAGCCCGAAAACTGGCAAGGACACGGATACGCATCCAAAAGACGCGATACTAGTTGATACGTCTCTTGGATCATAGACCCAGGAGCAGAAGATAAACGCGGCTAATCCAAGAAACACTAACGCCCAAAAACCGATTCTCTTGACCGTCACTATTCACCTCTCTTTTCATTACGAAGCTTGGTGGTTGTTTTCAGATCAAGCGCATCTTCGCAGTTTGTGCTTGAACGGGGAATAATGGCACAAATTAGCCAAAAGAACAAGACGACGATTTGGGTGAAATATTGATCAGTTCCCAGAAGATTTCATGTTTGAGCTTACCGTAAACGAGTTGGAATCTTAAGGTGCCAAATTGGTACCTCAAGTTGGGGCGGTCAACGATTGCTCATTGATGATTCAGAAAAGCCGAAAATCGGTTTCAAGAAAAGATAATCAAACGGCCCCGGCTCTCGCGTAGAGTCGGGGCCGTGAGTTTTTTGGGCGTGCCGAAGGCCTCAATGGAAACCCTGACTCATCTCCTTGGGGGGGAAAGGCAGAAACCCAAAAGACCAACAGCGATGCCCATGAGTCCGCCGAAAATGCCGATTACTCTCGTAACAAAGATCACCGCTGCATCAGAACTACCTACTGGCTCGTAAAAAGCGAAAGATACGAGCAACACGAGCCCAAAAAGAATCACCAGCAAATAACGGAATCTTCGACTCACAGTTCACCTCTCTCTTTCCACGGAGTTTGAAGGTTATTTTCAATTCAAGCCCATCTCCGTAGTTTGTGCTTGAACGAGGAATAATGGCACAAGTTAGCCAAAAGAACAAGGCTAAAATCATTCGAATGACATCAAACGGCTCCGACTCTCGTGTAGAGTTGGGGCCGTGAGTTTTTTGAAGCGTTTCGAATCTCTCGATAAGCACCCTGACCCTATCTTCTCGAACGAAACAGGCCGAAAAGGCCAACGGCAATGCCTACCAGCGAACTGAAGACGCCGAATACTTGCACGACATACATCGTCGCCACATCAGCCGAGCCATCTTTTGGCCCATAAAAACCAAAGAAGATAAGACACGCCAATCCGCAAAGAATCAGCAACAAAGAACGGATTCCTCTAAACATTATTCACCTCTCTCTTTTTTGCGAAGTTTGAAGGTTGTCTTCGAATCAAGCGCGTCTCCACAGTTTGCGCTTGAACGAGGAATAATGGCACAAGTTAGCCAAAAGAACAAGGCTAAAATCATTCGAATGACATCAAACGGCTCCGACTCTCGTGTAGAGTTGGGGCCGTTCGTATTTGCTGGGAACCTATTTCTAATTCGGATGTTTCAAGCTCCTCTGTCTGCAAAACGTCCGAACTTCTTCAAATCCAGCCGCCATGGCCAGAAGCCAAACAACGGACAAGAGAACACAGAGCGCGATTGCAACAAATGGATGCTCCCTCCACAGTACAAAACGGCTCCTCGTTCCATGATCGAGCAAAATCGCCATCACAAAAAAGCTCGTGACGCTCAATGCCGCATAGAAAAACACCCTCAACCAAAGTAGCCGACTGGACACGAATCACCTCCATGTAAATTTGTCACCCACGTCATCAAGCTCGCCTCGCTGGCGTTCGCCTGAGTAAAGGACGGTGACATAAATTAGCGAGGAAATCAAGCCTACAATGCAAAAATCAGGCAACGTGGAAGTGAACCACGACGCCTGATTCGTTAAGAATGGCTTGAATAACTAGAGTCTTGGTATCCAACTAAAGCCAACGAGCGCCTTCGGCGATCTCGACTCTAAGTCGTAAAGCGGAGCTGCCCAGACATCGAGACTCGGCCTCGACAAGGAGTAGCCGATTCGAGGGCCGATGCCGTCGAAACGCTGCGCAAGCACACCGATCGTAACGGGTTCCGCCTTGTACGAGGCCGAAACTTTGTACCAGGGCCCGCTTCCACCGTACTCAGCAATGCCGAGGAAGCTGAGCTTTTTGTTACTTATCGACGAATAGGCCATTACTCTCCATGGAGCATCGGCGGACTCGATCCCGCCGGCGATGCCGAGAGAGATGCTCTTTTTTGGGCTCCAGGTCGGGCCGACATACGCCTCGCTCCAATTAGGCGACACAACGAACGTCGCAGTCACCGAAAGATCATGAACGGCCGGAATGTCGACGATCGCCTTGGCTCGCGGGGTTACGGCTCCCGCAACATCGATCTGATTCTCTGAGGCAAGAAGGACGAAGGGATCGGAAGCGGAGGCGGAAGCAATAACGAGAGAAGCGACGGTGACGACGAGAGCGGACATGAAAGTCTCCTATATTGTTCAAGTTTCCTGCCGACAATCGGCGATCACTCTCGAACAAACAAGAATAGCAAAAATTGCACATTCTGTCCACAAGCTGTGGACTCTTTAAGCTCTGGAAGCCCGTATCATAAGGCATTTTCTGCTGTTGATGAGTTATTGACAACTTGTCCACAATGTTGATATTGTCGCTCAATGTCTCGAGCAATGCTTGGAAAACTTGGATTCAGCGAAAAAGAAATCGAGGTCTATCTCGTGCTTCTTCAACATGGGAAAATGTCACCGGCGGAAGTCGCTAAGCTCACAAGAATCAGCAGACCAACGGTGTATAGCGTCGCGAAGGAATTGGTAAGAAAAGGCGTCGTCCTTGAAGATCTGGGCGGATCATCACGTTCGCTCATCGCAAAACAACCAGAAGACCTCGCAATACTCGTTAATCGAGAACAAAAGGTACTCGATGCGAAAAAGACGCTCGTCGAATCTGCAATCACAGAACTGCAAAAAGTCGCACAAAGCTCAAAATATTCAATCCCAAAAATCGTTTTCATTCCAGAAGAAGAAATCGATAACTATCTCTACAAACAAACTCCTATCTGGGACGCAAGTATTAAAAAAACGAAAACGTTTTACTGGGGCTTTCAAGATCCAAGTCTTGTTGAACACTACCAAACCTGGATTGACTGGTACTGGCAACGACCGGAAACGGCGGCATTGCGACTTCTTACAAATCAATCAAATATCGAAGAAACAATGTCGACAAAAGGGTACGCGAAACGTGAAATTCGACTCTGGTCTGGGGCGTCCTCATTCACTGCAACAACGTGGGTCATGGGGGATTATGTTGTTATGATCAACACAGGAAATCATCCTTTCTATCTCGTCGAGTTCCATGATGCAATGATGGCGGAAAACTTACGGCAACTCTTTAGCGGAATTTGGAACACGCTTAACACATAATCTATGCGTTTTGGAGCACATGTGTCTTCATCTGGTGGACTTTGGAAGGCGGGGCTGGCGGGAAAGAAGCTTGGGTGCGAAGTCATTCAGATCTTTTCTCGTTCACCACAAATGTTCGCCGTTAAACCCATATCGGACGAAGACGCGAAAAAGTTTCGAATCTCAATGAAGGAAAATGGAATAAAAGAGGTTTATATCCATGCGCCGTATATCATCAATCTTGCCTCTGCAAAAAACACTACTCGATTCGGCTCAATAAAAATTCTTCGAGAAGAACTTGATCGCGGAACACAGATCGGAGCAAGGGCGCTTATGTTTCACCCGGGCTCTGCAAAGGAGCTCGGACAAAAAGAAGGCGCAGATGCTGTGATCGATGGGCTCGATCGAATTCTAGATGGCTACAAAGGAACATGCCAACTTCTCATCGAAATCAGCGCCGGGGCAGGAGAAGTAATGGGAGATACGTTCGAAGAAATCGCCGACTTCATCAAAGGCGCAAAACGTGGGAAGGAAATCGGAATCTGCCTAGACACTCAACACGCGTTCGCCTCTGGCTACGATTTGCGAACGAAGAAAGCAGTCGATGAAACGTTAAAACGATTCGACAAACTTATCGGTCTCAAAAAACTCATCGTCATTCACTGTAATGATTCAAAAACCGAACTCGGAAGCCACAAAGATCGCCATGAGCATATCGGGCGGGGCCTCATCGGCGCCGAAGGATTCGAGGCCATTGTTCAGCATCCGAAACTCAAACACGTCGATTTCATTATTGAAACGCCTCTTGATAAATCGGGAGATAAAAATCGAAAAGCGGATCTTGTGCTCCTGAAAAAATATTACAAATAGAACCTACGCGTCTACCGTTGCTCCGTCGTCAAAATAAGGAACGCCCGGTTTGATCTCACAAAAACCGGTCTCTTCATTGTAAATAAGCGGCACCTTGAGCGGCTCTTCACGATAGGGAATGGAAGGGCAAATACACCCTCCGTCAATAAATGTTCCGCCTGTCATTCTACAAAACGTGCCCATTTTTCCGCTCTCCTCCTCATCAAAATTCTTGTCAAAATGCGGAATGCAAAGCCAGACAGCAATAATAGCCAAGAGGAGAATAAGGATGGTAACTCCGACAATGAAGATTCGTTTCATAGACTTTTTTCAGTATACGCTATGAAAAGCTCAAAGATATTCGTAGAAATAGAAGTAAAAACGAATGGCAAGGAGCAGAAGGTCGAACTGGTCGAATCGCAAATCAAAGTCTCTCTCAAGTCGTCACCAATAGACGGGAAAGCAAACATCGAGCTCATTCGACTTCTTGCGAAACATTTTCATGTGCCGCAAAATCGAATCATCATCAAACAGGGAATAACGAACAAGAAAAAACGTATCGAAATTCTAGAAAGTTAATTACGACATCGATTCTCACGGCTTATCGATTCCGCCCTTTACCCACGGATGGCACCGAAGAACGCGCCACGTTCCTTTCAAAATTCCTCGAACAACGCCGTCTTTCACAATAGATTGTCGACAGTATTCAGAACAACTCGGATAAAATGGGCAGAATCCGTATGGATACATGCGCTTCATTGGCCCATGATCGTAAGAAAGCGTTTTTTGATAAAGAACAATCGGCCATGTCGCGATATCACGAAGGCGGATCATAATAACTTTGCTCGATAAAGCGCACTTCGAAGTTTTTTTTCTTTTTCTGCGTAATCTAAACCGAGCGCTGGCTTTGCTGTAAGAAGTAAAACATCAAAACCTGGTTTTATTTCTTGTATCGACTTCTGCAAAATATCCCTGTACTGCCGACGAATGCGATTTCGATCAACCGCCTTTTTACTTACTTTTATTCCAACAACCACAGCAAATCTCGACACATCCAATCCATTCTTCGCCATCTTTACCCCGCACGCCGAATCAAAAGCACCAAGCTTTGATTTCAAAACTCTCGCAATCTCCATTGATTTTCGTAACCGATATTGGGCCGAGAGCATAAAAGAGATCAAATTGAGACCGGACAAGACAAGGTCAAGCTGTACAAGGCTACTGAAGCGACGAGATGAAAGCGAGACAGGAAAGGACAAGACGCGGTGAAGCGTTTATTTTCGGTCAGTTTCGGTGCGCGACCAGCGAAGCTCGCGATCCCACTTCACTAAAGTTTCGTGGGATGCCTCCGAAGCTTTAGCGGAGGGGCAAACGTACTTAACGGTACGTTGAACGAATTTGCGATGACGCAAGCCGAAAATGGCCAAAATAAACGCTTCACTCATCATAACAAAAATCCGACACTCGTCGGATTCTGTTTTCTAACGCGGGCGTGCAGTGACGGTAAGACGCTTCCGGCCCTTTGCACGGCGACGCTTGAGAACAATGCGGCCGTCCTTAGACTTCATGCGCTTGCGGAACCCGTGCACTTTCGCGCGCTGCCGCTTTTTCGGCTGGTACGTTCGCTTAGGCATATGTGGCGAAAAGGGTACGCGCAACCGTTTGACATGTCAATAAAACAGCGAAGACTAGAAGAAAAAATGCGTCTTTGAGAGACCCAATTTTTTAGAAACGGCTTCAGACATCCACACCAAAAACAAAAACCGAACACGAAGGTCTTTTCTAGAAAATGTGCACAAGTACCCCCGCTTATCCACTCTTTTTGCCACCTTATCCACACTTTCATCCACTTTTCGACAAAATTGACGGCCTTTACACCTGTGGACAATTGGCTATGCTGTGGCCAATCGTCACGTCTGTCAGGGGATTTACGCCCTGTCACGTTGGTTGCCATCGAGACTATGAATACCCACGAGCTTTGGGAGGCTGTTCTAGGAGAATTGGAGCTTGTTGTTAGCAAGGCGCATTTCACTACGTGGTTCAGACATACGTTCATCTGTGACTACAAGAATGGGGAAGTTGTTATTGGCATTCCGAATACCATTACCCAACAATGGATCAGCAAAAAGCATCATCGAGACATCATTGAGAGCATCCAAAACATCACCAACCAATCCGTTCGTAGTCTTACCTATCGTGTCGCGATAAAAACAAACGCTACGCAGCCACTCATTATTGAAGAAAAGAAGCCGCTCATTCCAGAGGCGCACGAAGATTACGGATTCATCCCAACCGGAGGCTCTGCGGAGGGCGCCACAGGAACAGGAACGATCACAGTAAATCCTTCATACACATTCCAGACCTTCGTTGTTGGCAAACAGAATGAGCTCGCTCATGCAGCCGCACAAGCAGTGGCAGCACAACCAGGCGGCGCCTATAATCCGCTGTTCATCTACGGAGGCGTCGGGCTCGGCAAAACGCATCTTCTTCACGCCATCGCAAACGAAATGCGCCGCCGCAATCCAAGCGTTCGAATTCTTTACGTCACCTGTGAACGCTTCACCAACGACTTCATCAACGCGATTCGTTCAGGAAAGGGAAAAGAATTCAAAGACCGCTACCGCAACGTCGACCTTCTTCTTATTGATGACATTCAGTTCATCACAGGAAAAGAAGGAACACAGGAGGAATTTTTCCACACATTCAACGCGCTTCACCAAGAACAGCGTCAAATCGTCATTTCGTCAGACCGTCCACCAAAATCCATAGCAAGTCTTGAAAAGCGACTGCAGTCACGACTCGAATGGGGAATGCTTGTAGATATTGGAATGCCAGATCTTGAAACGCGCATCGCCATTTTGCAAAAGAAATGCATGGAGAAAGCCTTTCAACTCGATCGTGAAATTCTTCATTACGTCGCATCGAACATCTACTCGAACATTCGCGAGCTTGAAGGCGCACTGAACAAAATCATCGCCATCCACCAATTCCGCAACATCGAACCAACTCTCGAAAGCGTAAAGCCGATCATTACAAGCTTTGAATCTGAAAATGTTCGGAAGACCGTTACTCCACGCCAGCTCATCTTAGTAGTCTCTGAATATTTCGACATCACCATTGAAGACATCCTTGGAAAGTCTCGCGAAAAAAAGCTCGCCTTTCCACGCCAGATCATCATGTATCTCATGCGTGAAGAGATGAAAACGTCATACCCTGCGATCGGAAACGAACTTGGCGGACGCGACCACACCACTGCAATGCACGCCTACGGCAAAATCGCGAACCTCTTAAAAGAGGATGAAAAACTTCAAAAGGATCTCGAACTTATAAAACAGAAACTTTACGCGGGATAAATTGTGCATACATTGTGACAGTGCTGTGAACTGTGGATGCAGTGGGGAAAAGGCAGTGGAGTGATGGGTGTATTTCCATGTGGAAGAGGGTAGGATAAACAGTGATCAAAAACAGTAAACAATGAGGTCGACAAAATACTCCACACCAACGTCACCGACGTCGCCTCAATTCATCCACGGAAGGAAATTCAAAATCGCACTGGCACTAACCGCAATAATCGCTTATCCCCGCCATCCACACCCCTTACTGTTACTACTGTTTGGAATAAAGAATTAAATCCTGAATGTGAAGCTCTCTTGTACGCGAGAAAACTTATATCAAGGTCTTTCCATTACCAGTCATACCGGAGGAAAGAATGCGAACCTTCCGATTCTTAATAACATTCTTCTTCGAGCAGACATCGGCGGCTTAAAGCTCACCGCGACAAACCTCGAGTTAACGATTACCTGTACGATTCGAGGGAAGGTAGACCAGCCTGGCGAATACACGCTTCCAGCAAAACTCTTTGTTGATTACGTTTCCCTTCTTCCAAATGAGCGCGTTGATCTTGATCTTCTTGACCATGCGCTTTCAGTAACGTGCGATAAAACAAAAACAAAAATCAACGGACTTCCGGCGAATGAATTTCCACTCATCCCTCCAGTCACGGGAGGGGTCAGGTTCGTTGTTCCGGCCTCTGCGTTCGACGCAGCGCTCGGAAACGTTCTCTTTGCCGTTGCGACGAATGAAGCGCGTCAGGCGCTCACTGGAGTCTTCATGCATTTTGACGGGCTGAATGATCAAGTCGTTCTTGCTGCAACGGATAGTTATCGACTTGCAGAAAAAATTATTCCTCTCGCAGAGCGTGTAGAGGGCGAGCGCAAGACGATCGTTCCGTCGCGAACGCTTGCAGAGCTTCGTCGTATTTTGAGCGTGCTTCGAGACAACGCAGACGCGCCAGAGAACGTAGATATTGAGCTTACGGAAAGTCAGATTGTCTTTCGATATGGAACCGTTGAGCTTTCATCTCGTACTGTTGAAGGCGTGTACCCAGATTATCGACAGATTATCCCGAAGTCGGCATCAACAGAGATCACGGTCGATAAGGGCGCCTTTGCTCAGGCAATTAAGCGAACAAGTCTTTTTTCTAAAGCTGGACTTTTCGATGTGAAGCTTGAAATTAATCCAGTCGATAAAAATATTACACTTTCTGCTGCAGATGTCGGACGTGGCGAGAACACGGTTTCGATCGAAGGCGACGTCACGGGGATTGCGAGCGCCGCTGTTCTGAACTTTCGCTATTTACTCGACGGTGTGAATGCGATGTTGTCAGATCGAGTGGTTTTGAAGTTTATCGACGCGATGAATCCTTGCGTGGTGGTTCCTGAGAATCGTCCAGGAGATAAATATCTTTACATTGTGATGCCAATTCGGCAGTAGGGATTAAAAAACGTCCTAATTCTCTTTCGAGTTTTGGGACGTTTTTGTTATTTCGTCATTGCGAGGAAGGTAATCCTGACGAAGCGATCCAGGCCAGGCTCACATAAAGATTGCTTCGTTAGGATTACCTTCCTCGCAATGGCTGACCTCTAATCAGTGAGCGAGTTTATTGTATTGCTGGAATGCTTGTTGATACTGGTGTCGTAACAGTGACGAGAGCAGGATTTGCTTCGACGGTTGTGCCGTCTGGCTTCGATGCTCTGGCGGTGAGTTGATATTCCGCGTTGCTTCCCATGACCCAGTTTATTGTGGTTATCGCGGTTGGATTTGTGGTGTTGCCAATGACCGTTGTTTCGCCAGTCCAGAGATTTTTGGCGGTTACCTCAAGATAGGTAATGTCTGAAGCACTCGGAACCTCGATAATTACCATGTAAGTAGCCCCGGTATTTTCGATGGTTTGATTCGGGAACGGATTTGTTATGTGAAATGCCGCTTCATTTCCTGATGATTCAGACACTGAAATCGACACAGCGTCTTCGCCTTTGTTTTCGTTGCTGTCGTAAATGGTGGCGGTGAGCGTGTGCATTCCGGTTGTGACCCATGTTGGGAGCGTGAGTGTATTACCATTCATGCTTTCTCCAGTCGCAATGTAAGCGCCGTCAATTGCATAGTCGACTCGTGAGAACGATCCATGAACTTCGCTTTCAAGTTCTGTTGTGAATGTTCTGCCAAGAGATTGATTATTATTCGGCGATCGGAATCGAATTGAAGGTGCCGAATCTGCAGTATGCGAATCGTCGTATTCGGTTGGGATGTCTTTGCAGGTTATGAATTCAGTCTCGCCATCTTTAAGTGACGCATTGTGATTCGTGATCCATGCTTGAACCGCATCTTCCCATGGTTGATAGTACGAATCTGATTTTGGATCTGTCGGAACCTCGCCTCGAGGGTCGTCTTTGTTTACGTACGTAAGAATTGTGTGATATTCGCCGCATGTTTTGGTTTCTCTGTAGCGTTCCGGTGTATATTCTGTGGCTAATTTCCCGCTTGTGGAATCGATGGTGTATGTGGTTGTTGGAATGTTTCCATCGAGCATCGCCTTGCCGGTCATGTCGATTGTTGGCGTTGGAAAGTTTTCGACCGGCGTTCCTTCAAGCGCTTTCTGCATGTATTCCTTCCAGATTGGCGCAGCAATAAATACAGCTTCTGCATTTTTGTTCATTTGTGTACCGTCCGTATTTCCCACCCAGACGCTTGTGGCGAGTGACGGTGTGTAGCCCATGGTCCACGCATCATTGAAATCGTTTGTGGTTCCGGTTTTTGCTGCCACTGGTCGGCCTCCAAGCTGAAGTGCGCTTCCGGTTCCGAAAATGTATGCACGGGCATTATTGTCGGAAAGAACATTGCTTACTGTTGCGGCAAGATTTGATGAGATGGCCTGATTGCCAAGATGTTCTTCCGCCTTCCATTCTTGGAGCACGACACCCTTCGGATCTTCAACCTTAAGGATTCCGGTTGTTTCCTGCTGTAATCCATTGTTTGCAAAGGTTCCGTATGCACGAAGATGGTCTGCCATTGTGACTTCCGCGCCGCCAAGAACAAGCGAGAGACCGAAGCGAGATCGGTCGCCGAGCGTGGTGTATCCCATGCGTTCTGCAAATGTTATTGCGCTATCGATACCAACCAGATACATGGTTTTTACCGCTGGAATGTTTAACGATCCTTGAAGTGCCTTTCGCATGGTGACGTATCCATGCTCGCCATTGTCGTAGTTTCTTGGTGAGTACACGCCGGTTTCTGTGGAGAATGTAGTATTTACGTCCCAAAGAATTGAATTTGGAGTGTAGCCCTTTTCCCATGCTGCAGCGTAGATAATCGGTTTCATACTGCTGCCAGGTTGGAGCGGCTGTTGCGTGACATTCACCTGTCCTTGGATTTCGTCATTGTTGTAGTCGACGCTGCCTACCATGGCGAGAATTTGTCCGGTCTTTGGGTCGATCGAAAGAAGACCAGCGTTATTGAATCCGTATACTTCTCCCTTCCCATCGATTCCAGTTGCTATTGCCGCTTCTGCTGCCATCTGTTTTTCGTAGTCGAGCGTGGTGATGACTTTAAGTCCACCAGTTTCCACTTCGCGTTCCGTGTATTCGCTTTCAAGCTGTTCTTTTACCCAGAGAACGAAGTGTGGCGCGGTAATGTTGCTCAGTTTTACGACGACTGGAGTTTCTTGGGCGAGCGCTGCAGCAACTTCGTCTGATGTGGCGTATCCGAGTTCTCCCATGTTTGTCAGGATCCAATTGCGCCGTGCCTTGAGGAGCTCTGGGTCGCGAAGATATCGGCTTGGCTGTTTTGGCATCGCAGCAAGCGTTGCGGACTCTGCAAGTGTTAATTGCGAAACTGTTTTTCCGAAATATGCCTGACTTGCAGACTCGACGCCGTAATTTGTAGATCCGTATCCGATTTGGTTGAGATAAAGCTCGAGGATCTGGTCTTTTGTGAACTTGTCTTCGACTGCATAAGACAAGAGAACCTCTTTGATTTTTCTTGTATATGTTTTATCGAGCGTCAAAATGACGTTTCTGACCATCTGTTGCGTAAGTGTCGAGGCGCCTTGTGCCTTGCAGCCGCATTTGATGTCTTCGTAGATTGATCTGGCGATGCTGAGATAGTTAATTCCGTGGTGGTTATAGAATTGGCGATCTTCTGCGGTGATTGTTGCGTTGATAAGGGTTTGTGGCATCGAAGAAATGGGGACAATGGTCCGTTTTTCGTTTTCCGCGATTTCGTAGAGGAGATGTTCACCAGTTCGGTCGAAGATTTTTGTGGATTGTGCGACATCGCGATTATTGATGTCGTCGGCGCTTGGAAGTGTGCTCGCGAACCAGAGATATCCAAGAAAAATGACGAGCGCGCCAAGAAGCCCAACGGCAATAAGGCCGAGGAGAAGGTTTTTGAAGAGTGATCCGCCGGTAATAGCTTTTACTCGATGAATGATCGCGGCAATAAAGCGATTCTTATGAAGCGTCGATCGATAATGTCCGTATTGTTGCATAGAATCCTTTGAAAATTTTTCGTTATTTGCATGATACGTCGACCTTGAAAAAGTCGCAAAAAATGCCACCGTAAAAATGGCTAATATTGGCGAAAAAACGTTGAAAACGCGTGACAAAAAGGCTAAAAAATGGTATCATTCTTTGCGTGAAATACTTCGGCGCGAGCCGATGTTTTTATTTCCGAGCCCTATGAAGAATTCTCTTAAAACTTTGGTCAAGCGTTCGCCGTTTGAGGTTGCTACTCTTGGCGCCATTGTTGCCCTTAGCCTTTTCTTCGTGCTCCCAACTGCTGCCCGAGCTACTGCCGATGCTTTTGTTGTGACTCGTGCAACGGAACTTGAAGTCGCTGCAGCACAAAATAGACATAAGCCGTTTGGTGCGCTTCCGGTTGCTGGTTTGGGTGACCCAACATATACAATGACCGTGACTGCGACTGCCTATAATAGCGACCCTGCACAAACAGACGACACGCCGTTCATTACGGCTTCTGGAACTCATGTTCGTCAGGGTGTTCTTGCGGCAAACTTCTTGCCAATCGGTACCTTGGTTAAAATCCCGTCACATTTTGGAGACCAGATTTTTATCGTGGAAGACCGTATGAATCCACGATATGACAAGCGTATCGACATTTGGATGGAAGAGGGCCCAGAGGCCCGTCAGTTCGGTGTTCGAACGGTTGCCATTGAAGTCTATAAAGCGAAATAATCATTCAATCACCCCGCGAGCAATCGTGGGGTGATTGTTTTTTTGAAGCCTTTTCCAATCCTCGATTTCCCATTATGCTCCTGACATATGAAGAATATCTTTGTCTCTTTGGTTCTTGGCGTTCTTGTTTTGACCGGCGCCGGTTGTGCGGCATCCGGAGTGCTTTCATCACTATCGGGAGATTCGAATGTTGAGGGGAAGTGGAAGTTGGCGTTTGACCTTCCAGAAGGATGGGCGATGGTAAAAGAATATGACGAGCCTCGAACAGATGCGGTAACGCCTTCTCAAGAAATAACGCACGACATCTCTACGGTCATCCTTCAAAATACAAGCAAGGCGATTGTTGAGGGTGGGCTGCCAAAGGATTCCGTTGCTCCAGATACGTACGTTACATCGGCGTACACCATGATTCGCGTTGATCGTCTTGATCCGCGACGAGTTATCTCGAAGGATGCAGAAGACCTTGGAAACGGCTTTTCTGTTGCAGAGGGAAAGTATTATTTTCAGTCATCAACCGGAGAGAAGTATCAATTTGTTGTAACGAACAATGGAGGTAGCGAAGAAACAGCGAAGGCGATTATTCTCTCTGCAAAAGTCGTGACTGTTTTTACTGACGTGAAGGCGAACTAAGTTAGTCACTAACTTAGTTTCGCGTGTTTCTAGCCCCGTGCCACGGCACGATTCTGAGACGATGAAAAAAATACCTCGATTGCTCGAGGTATTTTTTTGGAGGCCGTGGCCAGAGTCGAACCGGCGAATCGCGGTTTTGCAGACCGCTGTGTTAACCACTTCACCACACGGCCAAAAGTTGCGAAGAGAATGTATCAGAAAGGTGTGTTTCAGGCAAAAATCCTTACGATATACTTGGCGCATGAAAAAGGAGGGGAAGAGACTTTCATGGGCGGTATTTTGGTCTATTGTCGGCCCAGCATTTCTTGGAACGCGATGGCGATATGCGCTCATTATATTTTGTATTGTTGTTACTGCGCTTGCTCAGGTTGCCGAGCCGGTACTTTTTGGAAGGATTATTGATGAGATCGGGTTCGGAACGGCAACATTACTCGAGCGCGTCACCCCGATACTTCTTTTTTGGGTCAGTGCTTTTGTAGTGAAAATTGTTGTTGGGCAGGGTGCTATGTGGTTGAGCTGGGAAGCTGGAAATGTTGTCGACCTTGCATTCCTTCGTATTATTTTGCGTCGGATGATTTTTTGGGATCCGGATCGTTTTGGCAAGGAATCGAGTGGGGCGATTGCAAAAAGAGTAGACCAGGTCTGGGACAAGATGGATGATTTTTCAGGAAGAATGCTCGTTGACGTGTTGCCGCAGGTTATAGGATTTGTAGCAGTTTTTATTGCAGGAATGGTGATTAATTGGAAGATGACGCTTGCATCGCTTGTGGTCATTCCTATTATCGCTCTTGTGACATTGGTTGTTTATACAAGGACGCATGAGAAGCAAGAAAAGTTGGCCGTCTTTTGGGAGGGGCTTTCCGCACAAGTTTATGAGACCTTGTCGAACATTCTTCCGATCAAGATTTTTTCTGGTGAAGAACGAGTGTTAAAAGATCTTGATTCGCGTGCTGAAAAAGTAATTCGACAACAGAATGAGCTTAATCGTGTTTGGGGAGCTTTGGAAACTGGATCGGGGCTTCTTCGGCTTTGCGCACGGATCATTGTTATTGGTTTTGGTATTTATCTTATTAGCAATGGGGAGATCACGCTTGGTGTTCTTACGACGTTCCTGGGGATGCTTAATCAAATGCTTTCTCCATTTGATTATCTTTTGGCTGATGTTTTACGAAGAGCGCGAAAAATTCAAGGAGCCTTTGGACAGTTGTCGAAAGACTGGGATGAAAAGAATCTTATTGAAGAAGTTCCTTCGCCGGTGCGACTTCAAAATGCGGCAGGAGCGATTTCGTTTAAAAATGTTTCGTATACATATCCCGGAAAGTCGCAGTATGCATTGAGGAATATTTCATTGACTGTTCCTGCTGGAAAGAGCTTGGCTCTGGTTGGTCGATCGGGAAGTGGAAAGTCGACGTTGGTAAAGTTTGTGAATCGTTTCTTGGATCCGTTGTCTGGAGCTGTCACTATTGACGGCGTTGATCTGCGACGGGCGAAGATTCAAGATGTTCGTCGATCGGTTGGTGTTGTGCAACAAGATACGGTGTTATTCAATGACACGATTTTTAATAATATTCGTTTCGCGAATCCGAAGGCGACGAGGAAAGAGATTGAGGCGGCGTGTAAATCAGCCCAAGCGCATGAGTTTATTTTGAAATTGCCAAAGGGATATAACACGCTGGTCGGAGAACGCGGTGTGAAGCTTTCTGGTGGCGAACGTCAGCGATTAAGTCTTGCTCGTGTATTCTTGGCAGATCCCCCAATCTTGATTCTTGATGAGTCGACAAGTGCGCTCGATTCTGAAACAGAAGCGAATGTGCAAGGGGCGCTCGCGAAGGCGATGAAGCAACGAACAACGATTGTGATCGCGCATCGATTGTCGACGGTGTATTCGGCGGATAGGATTGTTGTGCTTGATCAGGGAAGGATTGTTGAGCAGGGAACACACGAAGAATTGCTGAATGACGGTGGGGTTTATGACAAACTTTGGCGGCTGCAGTCAGGCGGATATTTGCCGGAATAATGAAGAAGGTTAGGAAAAATATCATCAAAGACTTGATGATATTTTTGTTGTAGTATGCAAAGTACTTATGCTGCAAATCGATGCAATCGACATTCTCAAAACTGGCGCAAATGTTTTTCTTACCGGCGAACCTGGCGCTGGGAAAAGTCATACCGTTCGTGAATACGTGAAATATCTTCGCGCTCATGATGTTTCGATTGCGCTAACAGCCTCGACTGGAATTGCTGCAACACACATCGGTGGTATGACGATTCATTCGTGGAGTGGAATTGGAATTCGAAAATTCATTACACGGCGTGAATGCAAGGAGCTTGCAACGAACAAGAATCTTCGTCGACGTGTTTGCAATGCATCGGTACTCATCATTGACGAGATTTCAATGCTTGATGCTGCGACGATTGATGCAATCGACATGATTTGCCGCGTGCTTCGAGAAGATGATCGTCCGTTTGGTGGTGTGCAGGTGGTTTTCGTTGGTGACTTTTTTCAGTTACCGCCAGTTTCTCGTCAGGGCGAGGCGCCAACAAGATTCGCTTTCGATTCTCGTGCCTGGGCCGATGTTGATCCAACGGTTTGTTATCTTTCAGAACAATATCGGCAGGAAGACCCCGCATTTCTTGAAATTCTTTCTGCGCTTCGTTCCGGCACCATCGACCAAGAACATGCTGATCGACTGCATGCCCGTCGACTCACAACAGATTCGCATGACATCACAAAGCTGTATTCGCATAACATCGATGTTGATCAGATGAATACCAAGAAATTGCGCACGCTTCTTGGAAAAGAAAAAACATATACCATGACAAGTTCTGGAAATCCAAAGCTTGTTGAACAAATGAAGCGCGGGTGCCTTTCTCCGGAAAAGCTTGTATTGAGAATTGGCGCTCGAGTGATGTTTACACGAAATAATCCTATCGAAGGGTATGTGAATGGGTCGCTTGGGGACGTGGTCGACTATGACCAAGAAACAAAGTTTCCGATCGTTCAATTGACGTCTGGTCGTGTGATTACTGCCGAGCCTGGAATGTGGAGCGTTGAAATTGACGGAACTCCGCTAGCGACTCTTCGTCAGCTTCCGCTTCGGCTCGCCTGGGCAATGACCGTGCATAAAAGTCAGGGCATGACGCTCGATTCCGCGTTTATTGATCTTGGCCAGGCCTTTGCGTATGGGCAGGGATATGTGGCGCTTTCTCGGGTTCGATCGCTTGAAGGACTTTTTCTTGGCGGTTTGAATTCTCGAGCGCTAGAAGTTGATCCTGTTGTTTTGCGAAACGACGAAATTTTTCGTACAAAATCTCTTGCGACTGAATCGGCATTTTCGTCTCGTCTTGCAGAAGACCGCGCCGAACGCGCGCTTGAGTTTATTCGAGCGTGTGGCGGAAAGAAGGAGGCGAGAGTTATTGAAACCATCGATGCCTTATCTGCTTACTTTCCAACGAAGCCGGCAAAGAAAGCGAAAGAGCCGAAGTGGGCACCAACAGTCGCGCTCATCATTGAAGGAAAATCGATCATGCAAGCTGCAAAGGAACGCGCTCGAACCGTTGGAACTATCGTCGACCATCTTGCGGAAGCTCAATTGCTCGAAAAGCTGCCGAGTAGTGCATTCGATCGATTACGCGACGCAGCAAAAGACATTTCAAATGTTGTTCATCCGGTTATGCGTGAATTAAAAACAAAAGGCCGATTTTTGCGGCCAGTGTTTGATGCATTCCAGGGAAAATATTCGTACGATGAGCTGAGAATCGCGCAGTGGTTGTTTGACGAGGAGAAAGGGAAGAAGAAAAAGTCAGTTTAAAGTTCGATTGTTGCATTTTTTGCGGTGACATTTCCAGAAAGGACTTCGCGGACATGATCGCTACACTGTTCGAGGTATGCGCGAAAATGCGGAGAGAGATTGAGTTTGAGCGCATCGTCGAACGTGAACCAGTCAAGCCGCTGCCCTTCACTTGCGAGACGAACTTGGCTGTACTCCGTCTTGTTGAGGTGGGCCGCGAATCGATGGACGACTTTTCTGTCTGTATACACGTCTATCCCTATTGATTCGAGCTTGCCTGGCACGATGTCGAGCTCTTCTTTAAGCTCTCTAAATGCTGCATTGAGCGCGGATTCATTTTCTTCAATCCCTCCACCTGGCATATTCCAACAATTTGGATATGGAATATTGGGATTGTTGTCGCGTTGAACGAGTACAAACTTTTTTTCAAAAATGACGAAAACTTTGGCTCCCGGCTTGGCCATATTAGCTTTCAAGCAAAATTCGCATTACAACGGGCAGATCCATGGCACAGAGATTTTTTGGAATGATTGAGGCGCAGCGAGAAACGATTGAATGGTCCATTGCCGCGATGAGCTGTTCGCGATTTACTTCTGGGACGCAGACCGTGACAACGGTGAAGCCCTCTTTTTTTAATGCGAGTTCAATTCGTTTTGAAACTTTTTTTCCGAGCGCAGAAAGCTGTGAAGCCTTGAGTGCATCAAAGTCGTTCTGTTCCGGAACTGTTACGCGGATATCGTCGATTTCCTCTACGTTTCGATTGAATGCCGAAAGAATCCGAGCGCGTTCAGTATTTGTGAGCACAATGAGTGTTTTTTCTGTGAATGGCGAATAGTGCTCCGAGAACTCCATATACGCAGATTTTAGCACGATCATGATAAAATACCTGCATATGTTAGGAGGAGTTTGGAGGAAATTGCGAGAAAATGTGCGAGACGTTGTTTTTGGCTTAGAAGATAGCCTTGTTTCGACGTTGGGAACCATTACGGGGGTTGCGGTCGGTACGCATGACGTTTTTTACGTTGTTCTTACCGGCGTGGTTTTGGTCTTTGTTGAGGCCATTTCTATGGCGGCGGGGAGCTATTTGTCATCAAAATCAGCTTATGAGCTTTATCGCGAAAGGGCGAAACAAGACCATTCCCGAGTTTTACATGAACGCGTTTCTGATAAAGAGTCACTTGCGGAGCTTTTTTTGCGAAAAGGATTTTCAAAACAAGACACCGCTTTTGCGGTCGAGGCTATTGGTAGGGAGCGAGCATTATGGTTGAAGGAAGTCGCACGTTGTGAGTACCGTCACACACCAAATCCGAGCGCAACACCGATTACCGCAGGGATATTCATGGGGGGCTTTTATCTTTTGGGTGGATTTTTTACGTTTTTGCCGTATCTTTTTGTTTCAATTGAAATTGCAATTCCGCTGACTGTCGTTGCCACGCTTATTGCGCTTTTCTTTGTTGGCGCACTTAAGGCAAAACTTACGGGAGTGAACGTTTTACGTTCCGGATTTGAAATGTTTGCCGTTTCTACGGCGGCCGCGGCCATTGGTTATGGTCTTGGAGCTTTCGTTCCGATGGCATTTCACGCTGTAGCAGCTATGTAGTTTATGCGAATGTCGACGTTAAGAAAAAAAACCGCACCAGAATTTCCAGATGGACTTACTTGGATGAATTCTGGCGTTCGAACCATGGCGGCGCTTCGGGGCAAGCCTGTTCTTGTTGATCTTTGGACGTATTCCTGTGTGAACTGCGTTCGTTCGGTGCCACGAATTCAAATGTGGCATGAAAAATATAAAAAAGCTGGACTAACAGTTATTGGCATTCATTCTCCGGAGTTTGATTTTGAAAAAGATGAAAAGAATGTCGCTCGTGCCATCTCTGCGCTTGGAATAACGTATCCCGTTGTTCTTGATCCGGAATTCATAATGTGGGAAGGCTATTCAAATAAATACTGGCCGCACACGTTTCTCATCGACCATCACGGCGCGATTGTTTACGATCATGCCGGAGAAGGCGCGGCGAGCGAAACGGAACAGGCAATTGTGTCTGCGCTCCAGGCTGTTGGCGCAACAAAGCTTCCGCCGATTGCTCCAGAAGTGTCGCTGCATGACGGTTCTTGCTATCGACCAACGCCAGAACTTTATCTTGGATATCTTCGTGGCAGCATTGGAAACGCAGTCAATGTATTACCAGAAACTGAAGAGGCTCTTACTGATTCCGGCAAACATGAAGACGACATTCCTTATCTTCATGGCCATTGGAGAATTTCCGGTGAATATATTGAACATACGCGAAGTCTTCCTGTTGCATCTGAATATATTGCGCTGAAATATCATGCATTTTCTGTAAACCTTGTTCTTGGAGCGCTCGATGATCGCGAAGTTGTTGTCGACGTGACGTTGGATGGAGCGCCGATTCCTGCGAATATGGCGGGTAAGGACGTTGTTATTGATCGTTCTGGAAACACGCATCTTCATGTCTCCGTGCACCGCATGTACAACATTATTCACGCAGACAATTACCACAACGCCGCTCTTAAGCTTTTGGTGAAAAATGCGGGAGTGAAATGTTATGTGTTTACTTTTGGTGGCTGTAAAGCGTAATTATGTCTCGTATTTATCTTGATTACGCCGCGGCAACTCCGCTTTCGCCTTCTGCCTGGATGGCGATGGAGCCATTTTTGTTAAATGAATACGGGAATCCGTCGAGTCTGCACTTAGAAGGCGTTCGAGCACGAAGGGCGCTAGACAAGGCGCACGCCGTTGTTGCTGAGTGCATTGGCGCTCATGCCGACGAGATTATTTTTACATCTGGAGCGACAGAGTCAATAAACTTAGCAATTTTTGGAGCACTAAAGGCCGGTGCTATAAAAGGGAAGCATGTTGTAACTATCGCAACAGAGCATGCTGCGGTTTTGAATGTTTTTCGTGCTGCCGGGGCTGACGTTACTTTGGTTCCGGTTGATGAGTATGGCCGAGTATTGATTGCTGATGTTGTAGAGGCGATTCGTAATAATACTGTGCTCATTTCGCTCATGATGGTGAATAATGAGATTGGTGTTGTTCAGGATATTCATGAGATCGGGAAAGCGGTTGATGCGTGGAGAAAATCTAACGGCGCGGTGTATCCGTTGCTGCATACTGACGCGAGCCAGGCTCCAAATTATCTCGTTGTTGATGTTGAAAAACTTCACGTTGATTTATTGACTCTGTCGAGTCCGAAAGTTTACGGACCAAAAGGAATGGGCGCGCTGTATATTCGGAGGAATTCGCCGTGGGAGTCGGTGTTTAGTGGTGGTAAGCAAGAAGGCGGTAGGCGGCCGGGAACAGAAAACGTAGCAGGAGCTGTTGGATTTGCTTCGGCGCTTTTGGAAACAGTGAAGATGCGCGAAAGAGAGTCGTCTCGTGTTTTTGCGCTTCGCGAACAGTTTATTGAAGGTCTTATTGCGATTGAAGGTGTGAAATTAAATGGAGATCGCATTCATCGTGTTGCGAATAATGTGAATGTGTCTTGCGCTGGGATTGATGCGGAGGAATTGGTGCTTCGTCTTGATGCTGCCGGGATTGCAGCATCGACTGGTTCGGCTTGTGGTCACGGCGATGAGCCAAGTCATGCGTTGTTGGCGTTAGGGCTTCCTCTTGACGATGTTCGATCGAGCATTCGTTTTTCGCTTGGGCGTTTGACGACAAAAGAAGAAATTGAGAAAACTATTAGCACCGTTCAGGAGATCATTGCCGCCATGCGGTAAGTTCGGTACGCTCTTTCCAGTAATTTTTCTTCTATGAAGCTTCGAATCGTTGTGGATCCAGATTTGTGTATTGGTGCAGCAAGTTGCGTGACTATTGCTTCAGATACTTTTGTCATGAACACGGAGAATAAGGCTGAAGTCATCGACCATGGCGAGGCGATCGGTGCTTCGACCAATGAGCGCACTATCGAGGTGACCGAAGAAGAAAAGGCGAACATTCTTTTAGGCGCTCAGTCCTGTCCAACGCTTGCAGTATCGATTTTTGATGAAAACGGAACGCAAATTTATCCGGCATAACGTATGGAAAATGTTGTCATTCTTGGCGGCGGCATTGCAGGAACAAGCGCGGCAGAAGAGCTTCGGAAGCTTGATGTTGATGTGAACATAACACTCGTTGAGCAAGAACATCATCCGCTCTATTCTCGAGTCATTCTTGGGCACTATGTCATGGGAAAGGTTCCACGGGAAAAGGTTTTTTTGAAAACATGGGAGTGGTATGAAAATCAGCGCATTGATGTCATGCCAAGCGTTCGTATCGAGGCCATTGATTGTGTAAACCGCTTTGTGAAAACGAGCGAAGGGCGTGAGCTTCCGTTCGATGCTCTTGTCATTGCAGCGGGAAGTGAGTTGAACACGATTGGTGGTGAACCGCGTGGCGTTTCGTATTTACGAGGAATTGATGATGCGGATGAATTGATTGCATTGATTCGTGAAGTAAAGATGCGGCCGAAGGAAGAACAACGAGCTGTAGTCATCGGCGGAGGATTTATTGCTTTTGAATACATCAACATTTTTGCGCACTTCAATATTCCTTGTGACGTTGTTTTGCGCGGGAAAGGATTTTGGTCGCATGTATTGTCTGAGCATGCGCAAGATGTGCTTATGAAGAAAGCGAAGGCGAATGGCTTGGCTATTCATACGAACGTAAAAGAGTTTGAACTTATTGGAGCGAAAAATATCGAAGGCGTGAAGCTCGCCGATGGCACGTTTTTGCCAGCGGCGATTGTTGGCGTTGGCATTGGCACACATCCAGAAAAGTCGTTCTTTAAAGAACAGGGATTCGATGTCGAGCGCGGCATTTTGACGAATGAATATCTTGAAACAAAGTATCCAAGTGTTTACGCGGTCGGAGATAGCGCAGAATTCTTTGATGTGCTTGCTGGTCGATCTGTTTGCTACGGAAACTGGATGAACGCGCAGATGCAAGGAAGAGCTGTTGCAAAAGCGATAGCGGGGGAGCGCTCTGTGTTCGAACTTGTTTCAAGTTATTCGACGAACCTTTTTGGTCTGCAGATGGTGTTCGTTGGTGACCTTGATCGTGCCGCTGCTGAAGAGACAAAAATGATCAAGGCGACGGGCGATGCTTCAGTTGAGGTATTCTTGAGAGGAGGAAAAATTGTTGCGGCAATTTTGATTGGAGACGTGTCTGAACGTGCTGCAATTACAGCGCAAATTCGTGAAAATCATTTTTTGCGAATGTGATAGGATAATCCACATGAACCTCGATCACAACAAAACATACGCAACGTTGGATGCTACAGACATCCGTTTTGGCATTGAACATTTGCCAGAGCAAATTCGTATTGCGTGGCACGAAACGCGAGAACTCATTCTCCCGGAATCATTTCGTCGTGCATCGAATATCGTCGTTGCCGGGATGGGCGGCTCTGCACTTGGTTCGCACATGTTGGCGACTGCATTTTCTGATCGTTTGAGCGTTCCCATTTCTATCGTCAATGACTACCACCTGCCAGCATGCGTCACAAAAAAGACGTTGGTGATTCTGTCGAGTTTTTCTGGAACAACTGAAGAAGTTCTCGCATGTTCTTTTGAAGCAGAAAAAATCGGCGCGATGATTGTGGTTATTGCTTCAGGAGGTGAGCTCGCAAAACGAGCAACGAAAAAGAAGTGGCCACTTTATCAATTTGATCCAGGAGAACTTGCTCGTCAGCCGCGCATGGGAACGGGTTTTTCACTTGCTGGAGTGCTCGGCATTCTTGAGCGCGCAAGGCTTATGAAGATTTCAGATGCAGAAATCGACAGGATGGTTATTGCGATGGACGAGGTTATTGATACATGCGCAGTGGATGTTCCAGCAAAAGAAAATCCAGCAAAGACTGTTGCAAAGTCCATGAAGGATTCAGTGGTTTTTCTCATAGCCGCAGAGCATCTTGTTGGTGTTTCTCACATGTTTACAAACTGTATTCATGAAACTGCAAAACAATTCGCTGTACATTTCCCGCTTCCAGAATTGAATCACCACTTACTTGAGGGATTGACGTATCCAAAGTCTTTCTCATCAAAAGCGGTTGCATTCATGATGCAATCGTCGCTGTATAGCGAGCGCATTCAAAAGCGCATTGTTGTGACAGCAGACTCTCTTGAGCGCCAAGGCTTAACGGTCATTGATTACGAAGCGCACGGAACGGATCGTTTAGAAGAGGTGGGTGAAATGTTGCAGTTTGCCAGCTTTGTTGCGTATTACATGGCCATGCAAAACGGCGTTCATCCAGAAGAGATTCCATTCGTCGATGCATTCAAGAAAGAAATGGCGAAATAAAAAATTCCCTCTCAGAAAGTGAGAGGGAATTTTTTTTATTTCGTCCTTTGTCATTGCGAGGAGGTAATCCGACGAAGCAATCTTGGTTTGTTCGTGTAAAGATTGCTTTCTGGCCATGCTGGATGCTGCGCTCGCGATGACGGATAAGTATCTTTTTGTGAGCTAATAGCTACTTGAAAAGTTCGTCTCGTTTTACTTTCGCGATAGCGAACAGATAAATGATTTCTAGAATTCCCATCGTGTTTACAAGAAGAAGCACGATGAACCACCACGGCTGCTTTCGTTTTGCAGAGTGCCAGAGTGCGAGGCCTTTCCAGAAGAAGGACCACACAAGAAGAATAATAAATGGCCCAGTAATCGCAACCGGAAGTCCAAACCCCACGTTGAGTGACTGAAGAGTGTTCATCATATGGTGTAAGCATGCACTTTTTCAAAAGACTTGTCGATCATGCATTCTTTCTCATTTGCATAATATAATGCATACTTTGTTCGATCTTTATCCTGATGATTTTTATGAATTTTATTGCTTGGATACGCCGTTTTTCTCTTTCATGTTTTCTCATTCTTTCACTATTCGGATTCGCGGCCGCTCCGATGTCTGTCTTTGCAGTATCGCTGGAAGACGCTCGAATTGTTGACGCGTACTTTTTTTGGGGTGACGGATGCCCACACTGTGCAAAGGAGGAGATTTTTTTGTCACAGTTGGAGGATGAATATCCAACATTGGCAATGCATCGATTTGAAATCTTTTATAGCCGAGAAAATGCAGCGTTATTACAGAGTGTTGGGTCATTGCTAAAAAAAGATGTTACTGGGGTTCCGTTCTTGGTCATCGGTAATGAGTCATTTGCTGGATATTCAGAAGGATCCTCCGATCGTCTTATCGAGGCGCGTATTCAAGAATGTGCTCAGTCATTATGTTCAGACTCTGTTGCTGCAATTGTTTCGCCAACCGATTCTGCAAATATTCCACATTCGATTGACGCCGAACCCACACTCGAGCATTCGATAAACGATTCTGCGAGTTCGGTGAGCGTGCCTTTTTTTGGAGATGTTTATCTGACCGAGCTTTCGCTTCCGATTCTTTCGATTGTTCTTGGCGTACTTGATGGTTTTAATCCGTGTGCAATGTGGGTGTTGATTTTTCTTATTAGCATGTTGATTGGAATGAAGAATCGTTCGCGAATGTGGGCGCTGGGCGGAGCCTTTATTGTTGTCTCTGCTGCGGTTTACTTTCTTTTCATGTCTGCATGGCTTGAGCTGATTCTTTTCTTAGGATTCATTAGTGCCATTCGAGCGATTATTGGCCTGGTGGCGTTGGTTGGTGGTGGATACAGCCTTCGAGAATATTTTGTGAATAAAGAAGCGGTCTGTAAGGTCGGTGACGCGCAAGGACGGAAAAAGACGATCGATCGAATAAAGGAAATCGTGAGCGAACGATCATTTCTTGTTGCGCTGGTTGGCATTGTTGCGCTCGCATTTGCCGTCAATCTTGTTGAGCTTGTTTGTTCGGCGGGATTCCCAGCAGTCTTCACGCAGATCTTGTCGGAGAATGACCTTCCACGATGGCAATATTACGGCTACATCTTTCTTTACATTTTCTTCTTCATGATAGACGACCTCTTTGTTTTCTTTGTTTCGATGATTACGCTGCAAACAACAGGACTCACAACGAAATACATTCGTGCCTCCCGTCTTATCGGCGGAGTTCTCATGTTGGTTATTGGTCTTCTTCTTTTGTTCCGTCCAGAATGGTTGATGTTTGGTTAGCGTTACAATGTTTGCATATTCTTTCTCATCTTTTATGTCGCGATTCGCTTCACCGTTTCGAGATTATCTTTTAATGGATGCCAATTGGGTTATTAAGTTTCTTACAATTTCTGACATCTTTCTCACCGGCGCTCGAGGATTTCTTACTCCAATCTTTGCAATCTTCGCGGTCGAAGCAATCTCTGGAGCGACTGTAGAAACCATCGGTATCGGTACGACGATTTTTCTTGTAACAAAGAGTCTTTTTCAGGTTCCAGTTGCTTCGCTCATGGATAAGATTCGGGGGGAGCGCGATGATTTTTTGATGCTGATTATTGGATCGCTCGTTTCCTCATTATTACCTTTGTTGTTTTTGGTCATGAAGACGCCGGCGCATTTTTATACAATTCAGTTTTTTGTTGGCATCTCATATGCGTTCATGTTCCCGTCGTATATGGCGATTTTTACTCGACATATTGATCGAGACAGGGAGAGCACAGAATGGGGAACGTATTTTACGTTGGTCGATCTTGGTTGTGCGATTGCGGCTGCGATTGGTGGCGTTCTTGCTGTTACGGTTGGATTTCCAATTGTGATTATTATGACGTCAGTGATTTCATTTTTAGGAACCATTCTTATTCTGCCAATCAGGAAACACATGAGAATGCCGGAGAAGGCGAAGAGATAAACAAAAGCACATCCGGAGAGCGGCGAGCCAGATGGCTCTTGCCGCGCGGATGTGCGCGTTTACTCGACCTCGACGACTTCGACCTCGACCCGTAGGTCTTCGAGGACGTCGTAGGTAGTGATTCGTTCTCCAGAAACTGGGTCTGTCCAGACCAGGTTTTCAACTCGTACCAACAGGCTCGTTCCGGGTGGCGTTCCCGTGCTGTCCCACGTGATCTTTACTCTGCGCTCTTCGATCGCAGGAACGGTTACTGTCGGAATCGTGATTGGACAAGGGGCCCCTGATCCATCGTCCCAACAGTATCCAATCGTCCTATCTTCGGCGCCGGTCATAATAGGGTCATTGCTTCCGAAGTTTTCTGGAGGCTCGAGAATTTCCATCGTGGCGCCACCGAGCATGCTCGGATTTTTCATCCACGCATAGTCTTCCTCACTGGAGGGTATTTCTTTGTTCCATACAACCATGTAAGCATGATTGATCTTGATGGGGCCGCATCCGTCATATGACCGAAGGTCGAACTCGATCACGACGTCGTCGCCAGGGTTGATGGTGACCGTCATTGGGCTCATCAGGATGTAGGACAGGAAGGTGTTTGTGGTTACTCCCACTTGCATTCCTTCGTCATCAAACTCTCCGTTCCAAACCCAGAATTCACAGTCTGCTGAGGCTTCGGTCTCGTCGACCGCCTCTTCATCGACAGTTTCTGTTGGCGTGACCTGCGCTGTGTTGGCGCTGGTGTCTTCTTGTTGCGCTGTGCAGCCCATAAGGAGGGCAAACAGGATTGTGGCAGTGGCCATGACTTCCTCTCTTTCTTGTTTTTGGCGATTATCGCCAGTGGTTAAATCGAACGGTGGAAACTAACAGAGAAGTGTAGCAGAAAATGTTTAAACTTTCAATGTTTCGTTCGAATGCAAAAGGAGGAACTCAAAAAGTCTAAGAAGGCGATGACGTCGTTGCTCAATGAATTAAGAGAAGCGGTCAAGAAGCCAGGAGTTTTTGGTGGTGGATTACAGACAGCTGTTAGCGCAATCTTGGAAAGAAAAGGGAAGAAAAAGTAATGGTTGTGCGAGTAATACAAAACGACTCAGTGATGAGTCGTTTTGTAGTTGCAGCGATTGTTGATTTCTTTGTAAGAGCGAAGTGATGCTACTTTTAGGGAATATGGATGCAGTAGTTTGCGAGCTGAATTAAAAATGCCGCCCGTCGTATGTGACGACAAGCGGCAGTATGGGCGAGCTTTTATCCGCGATTGAGCCATGTGGCGCATTCGGGGCCGAGTTCACGTGTTGCCGTCGTTTCGTAGCTTGAGATGTCTTCGGCCGTAAGTATGTCTCGCCAGCGACCATTTGTACCTTTATGCATGAACGTTTGAGCTCCTCCGCTCCAGAGGGTGCCGTTGAGGGGAACTATTTTTGTGCCGTGTGACTTCATATGGTCAAAGCTGCAGTGCAACAGTATGGAATCCCACGAGGTTGGGTCTATCTGGATTTCTAGAAATTTCGCGACTTGATGGATTGACTTTGGGAGGTCAGTTTTCAAGTCGTGATAGTGAAGAAGCTGAACGTTCGGAAGGTTCCGGATGTCCCACCACGTTTTAACATTTTCCCAAAATGGCCACCAAGGATGTCCATTCTTTTCGAGCCAATCCAGAAAGTATTGTCGTACATCTTTTGTTGGGGACTCGATTGGTGGTCCAATTCGATCTGGAGTGTCGTTGAGTAGGCTGTAATATGCTTCGTTGCCGCTAGCCTGGTGGTTGTGCATGCTCCACACCACATCTCGTCCGTCTCGAGCAATGTAGAGATACTTCATGCACGGCGAAAAAACGAGAGCATCGACTGGCAGGTGGGTCTTCACAAAGCGACGGTGCGTCTGCGCTTCGATTTGTGCGAACTTTTCTTCTTTGGTTGGCACGCGAAGGTCGATCCATGGCGACATGTCAGCAACCGGAATATCGTCGGCTCCGGAAAAAATGAGCTGAGCAACGATCTGTTGGAGCCAAGTGGTGCCAGATTTGGCATACGACGCGATGCAGATATCGTCTTCTCGGAACGGGAATCCGTTCCACATACGAGAGTCGAAATGGTGGTTTCGGAATTCTCGTGTTTTTTGCGGCCAGTGAATCGAATTTTCAGACATCGGATCCTCCTATTTTGCGAAAGAAATTCGCTGAATGAAGGTACGCGAATGAAATCAGGATGAATTATTGATCATAAAAAATATGACTAGTAAATCAATGCAAAACCCTTGACTGTTCGCGATTTGGCTGTCATAATTATGATGACTATGCTCGGAATTTATTTGGCCAAGCTTGGCCTGCCAAAAAACACAACAAAAGTATTTGAATCATTGCTTCTATTGGGTGAAACAAAAGCTTCAGACATTATTAAAAAAACCGGCTTACACCGGCACCTCGTTTATGAGGCGCTAAAAGATCTTGAAGCGCGGGGGCTTGCAAAACGTTTAGTCAGAAATGATGTGGCGCATTTTCGTATTCTTAGTGCAGATCCGTTGATTAAAGAAGCAGAAGATCGATACGCTGCCGCCACGGAGATTGCGAGATTGCTTCGCGAAAAGAAAGAAAAGATAGAAAGTACCGTCACTTTTTTTGAAGGAGTTGAGGGCGTAAACGCCTTTACTGAGCTTGTTTTAGCACAAGGACAAGATTTGGATGTTTTAGGCGGCAACGCTCGATTCAGACAGTTTTATTCAGAAATTTTTGATCACTGGAATGATCGCAGAATCGAAAAGAAGATACGTTTTCGAGTCTTGGCGCCTAACGAGGTCACCGATGCTCATTTGTATGGAGCGGCAGAAGTAATAATTCGACGATATGACGCTCGACTATTCCCGGGCGTGGTTTGGATTTTTGGTGATTATTTAGCGCACATTGTTTGGAAGACCAAACAAAATACAGAGATCATTCTTATAAAGCAGCCAGATTTGGCCGAGCAGCATCGTGAACTTTTTTCTGCTCTTTGGAAGGTGGCGAAGTAGCGGACGCTTGATTTGCAACAAAACGACCTATTAAAAGGTCGTTTTGTTGCCGAACATTTGTCGTTCTTTTTGTTATTTTAGCTCCGTGAGCGATCCCCAACATAGCGCTAAGAGTGAGGTGGGATGGCGGTGCCTATGGGTTTAGTATCAGAATCTCGAGAGTTTTTTGAGGATTTTTCGAATCTTTGTTGAGCGACGATTTTGAGGCACGTAGTTTAGTTATTTGCTCCTACCATTTTTTGACCGATAGAGGATCAGAATGATGCAGCAATTTGTAGCCGCCCAATACAGGGGAAAGGCAATCGATGAGATAGACGGTGTCCGTATTGCTGAAAAACTTGTAAGGGCATTGAACAGGCCCGTGGTATATGCGAGCGGGGTTTCAGACTTGGGATGGGTCCATGCTTTGAGGACGGTAGGGGCTGTTGCGAACGCGTCACTTAGTATGGCAAATGTGATCGCTACAATCGGCTCCCGCGTGGCGTACCAAAGGATGAGCGCAAGAATGGAGCAAAGACCGCATAAGTAATCAAAGGTTTCTAGTCTCCAGTAGGCCTGTCGGTTCGTAAAAGATGCAAGCAGAACCAATGCGGCACTCGACCCAGAAATGATCGTAGGAAGCGCAGCCCAGCCGGCTCCATCCGCCAATGCAGCGACCCCAGCAATTAAGGGGGCGATTGACCACATTAGCCAGGTTACTTTGTTTGGCTTTGTTTTTCCTTGCAGCGTTTCTTTCAGGTATGCTGCGATACCGACAAGCTGGACGACCGCTCCGAGAAGTACAAGGTATTGCAGCATAGCGATTCTATTTTACCTCAACAAAACAACCCTACGGAGGGTTATTTTACTCATCACTTTTACTCATTGTTCGCGCTCGGAGCTTCGGGGGACCATCCCCCATAGCCCGACAAAGTCGGGCGACGGGGGATGGCGGAGAGGGAGGGATTCGAACCCTCGATACCCTTTCGGATATACATGATTTCGAGTCATGCGCGTTCGACCAGCTCTGCCACCTCTCCAGGTGCTGGTAACGGCAGTAGGATATAGGTTTTTTTCAGGAGAATCAAGGCGGTGGCCGGGGCGCAATGTATACTCGAGACATATGAAAACATCTCAAAAAATTCTTCCGTATCTCCTTGGCGTTGTGCTGTGTCAGGCGGCTGGAATCTTCGGTTCGTTTTTTACAATTTCAGAGATTCCAACTTGGTATGCGGCACTAAATCAGCCAACGTGGCAGCCGCCGAGTTGGTTGTTTGGTCCAGTTTGGACCTTCCTTTATATATGCATGGGCATCGCTGGCGCTCGGATTTGGATGAAAACAAAGAGCGGCGACATGCTTCGGAGAATTTTCATTGGGCAGCTTTTCTTGAATGCGCTTTGGACTCCAGTCTTCTTTTTCGCGCACAACGTCGTTGGAGCCCTGGTGATCATCGTCGCGCTCGATATCTGTGTCGGGATTTTGACCTGGAAGCTTCGTTCCGTTGATAGAACCGCGACGATCCTTCTGCTCCCGTATCTCGCCTGGATCCTCTTTGCAACTGCGCTGAATACTGCAATACTGATTTTGAATCCTTAAAACACTGCCGTTATGCAGTACAAGCACGCAACGCTCCTCCTCTTCATTGTCTTTATTGGCACCGGTATTTTGACGGTTGCCGTTTTTGAGCGTCGTTCTGCGCTTGAAGAGATGGAAGAGCTTGCGGCAATCCAGCTTGATGAAACGGCTGCTGGAGACGGTTTGCCTATAACGTATCAATCCTTGGATATCGACTTTAATGGAGACGGAACGAGTGAAAAGGTTGTTCTCACGATTGTGGAAGATGATATAAACGGGAATGTTGTGACGTTGTCTGTGAACGAATCGAGTGTAGAGGTGGACGGAAATAATTCGCAGGGATATTTCAGTCTTGTTGACTTGAACGCTACGGATTCATGGAAGGAGATCGCGATTTCAGATCTTGGTCCAAGCTCCGATTTCAGCACAGAGTTCTACCGGTTCGATGGCTCGAAGTTAGTAAAGATCGGATCGACTCAGGGGTTGTTTGAAGACATGGTGTTTGATGGAGCGGGGAAGTTAACGACGACCACTCGAGGATCAATTCTTGATACCTGGTTCTTTGCCGATGATTACATGCTGATTGATGGAGAATTACAGCATGTCGATAAAGACTTTTATCCGCGACTTGATGACATGAAGGTGACGATGTCGTCGGTAATGGATTTCCAGATATCGCCAGCAGACCCGTTGATTGCATTTTCTACAGTCGCTAATGACGTCATCACCATTGTTGGTTGCGATAATATCGAGTGGTGTAAGGCAAAAAATACGTCGAATGTTGAAGGATGGTTTTCGGTAAAGACCACAGATCTCTCTGTGTTCGAAGGACTATCAACCGCGGATTAAGTAATTGATTACGATGAAAAATACAGCTCTACATTTGAGCTGTATTTTTTGTCATTGCGAGGACGGTAATCCAGACGAAGCAATCTTGGTTACAACGTTGGACTGTCTTGTTTCAGTGTTTCTTTGTTGACTTCTTTTGCTTGCCAGAGGACTTGAGTGATCGTATGGCCAAGATGCGTGACTCCCATATCGTAATTACTAGGGTTACGAGGATTGGTAATGGGCTTGATTCTTCCATACTCTTCGGATCCGATGTATTTCGCGGTAGTACTATCGAAATTAAAGACGGGGCTGACGTTTCTTACGGATGGAAAGCCGTATTCAAATGGAACTGATCCCTGTTTTAATTCAGCGGTGTGTATTTCACACGAATCTTCTCCTGTTGTTAGCGCAAAACCAGGGTATTCCATAAGCCCCTTTAATTTTTTTACCGCAAGAGGATCAACGAAGAAAATGTGGTTTGCGATCGGTTGCAATTTATACGTATTGTCATCCTCATCATCCATTCCCGGAAACTTTGGCTGGAATCGCAAGCATGACCCGTCATGAAGAACAAAATAATGTGATCCATTTTCTGTTCGGAATATAGAAGAAAAGCGTTCTTTTTCTTTAAGCAGCTGCTCAAGAAGCTTGTCGACTCCCTTTTCGTCATAGTCGGATTCGCAGATTTTTTCTTTGAGCCCTTCTCTACTTATTGGAGATAGCTTCGGTTTTTCTGCGGTGAATTTTTCAAATGAATTCGACATATATTTGTTTCATTGTAACAAAACAACCCCGTAGGAGAGGTTGTTTTGTGGAACGGTCGAGTGTTATTTCTTATGCGCCTCTTTATGTGCCAAGTTCCAGAGTTCTCCAATGACGTATCCCACGATGTAACCAATGATTCCTGTTACAAGAATGAGGAGGATTGCATTGCCGAGTGCGAACGGAAGAATGGAATAGTCCATGGCCATGAAATGCAGACCAAGAATCCAGTCCATGAATGGCTGAGCGACTTTTCCAAGAACCATGAGCGCCCACATTGCGTGCAAAATAGCGAACGTTCCTCCACACACTAATCCCACTTTATGCGAATGAACTTTGTTCATAGCAATAAAATAAACGTGACTCATGAGTGAAGTATATAGCAGGGATGGTGGCTGAGAGCGCGTCAAATATTAGTCGATAATATATTTTCTTACGAAGACAGGTTTGCTCTGCGCGAGTGCCTTATCGATCGTGTCTTGAGTGCCTTTGCTTTCATTAACCTGAAACCCGAGAAGTGCGTCTGCGGCTTCGATGACTTTTGTATTTCGTTCGAAATATGTCGTTGGATCTACGGAGGTATTTAGCGCATTCTCGATGATCGCTGATGGATTGCGTTTCTTCACTTCTTCAAGTTGTTTGATCAACGTTTCGGCCTGATCTTGAGTAATTACTCCTTCTTCTGCACGCTTTCGATAATGAGTTGCATATCGTTCTAATGTAACAGGAAGAAAGATTTTAATGTGTTCAGCTGTCGGGTCGAGTAGTAATGCTTCGTCGGTAGCAAAGAAGTCGACAGATAGTGCTCCGCCGGAAACTATTCCGCCGTTGTGAAGATAGATTTCACGAACCGATTCTCTGACGTCGTGTTCGATCTCTTCATTCGTTTTTGCCCAGGTTCCAGCAATACCGAACCACAAAGTCGATTTTTCTGATTTTCTCTCAAGCTCAGCGAAGAGCTCATTTAGAGATCGAATTTCTTTTTGCATAGGATGAAATTTTATTAGTCTGATCGGCGTCACTCTTGAGAATATACGCCGTGTACATATATTTTGTCATGATAACAAAACACCCCCTTTCGGAGGCTATGAACTTGTTCCTCTTCGCTCCTCGCTTGCGCTCAGAGCTCCGGGGGATGGCGGTGTCAGCGGGTTTGGCACTGGATTTACGAAGGTCTTTGAAGGAGTTTTCGACGGCTTCTCTTTGAATGATTTTGAGGCATGTGGGTCGGAGGATGTTGCGACATCGTCGTGGTACGATTTATAAAATTATTGTGGTGTTTATGAAAATTGGAGAATTTGGTAGCGAATCAAAAGACGGAGGAATGGCGGAAGCTGAACGATGTGAATTTCGCGTCTGGGAGAGTTTACGTACAGAATCCGCGCGACGCGAATATGAGGCGCTAACGGAAGAAGAGAGGGCGTATATTAACGGAGCATCGGACGTACTCGCGAATCATGCTCTGGACATTACTTTTTTCAGTAAGCCTATTGGCGGGTATGTAGATCCAAGAGTATCGAAAACCCCACCCGAATATAACTGGTCGATTAATTTAGGAGACGGGGGGCATGATCGGAGCATTGTTGATGCCGTAAAATTGTATCGAAAACGAGAGCAAACTCTTGATCCAACCCTGAGAGATCTTCTTGGCAGCAAGCTGCGTTGCAACACAGTCTTTATTCTTGGACTTCCCACTTTGACAGATTTTGGACGTTCGGAAGATGATCCACGTTACCAGTCATATAAAGCGTCTTCAAAAGATGAGGCAATCGTATTGGCAAAGTTGGCTGCTCCGCCTGGATCGCTTGCAAATATTCAAGAGGAAACACGTGGTGTATTCGCTGATTTTTCCTTGCGTGTAAGATATCCTGTCGAAGTGCAGAATATTTTTCTCAGTAAAGAGAATGCGTACTTACTCCATTTTGTTCTCCAGCACGCTGCCATGAAATTTGATCCGGCATACACGGTATATTTTGACGGATCCTTATCGGGAGAAAAGATGTTCGGAGCGGAAAAAGAAGGTCCCACGATCGTTGTTGTAGATGAAATCAAAATGAAAGTTCTCTCAGGCGAGGAGCGGAAACCGGCAAAAAGGAATGGATCACGTACCGTGGGAGAGATGTATGAACATATTGCACCGATGGTATCAAGCGGAAGGGCACAGAGCTTTGCTCCTTGGGTTTGGCAAACGAATAGAGGAAAATTCGACTCCGCTGCACGAGAACGGGCGAACGAATATCCTCGTCCTCCAATCGGTCCGGCAGACACAAAAAAGTAGAGCGCGTGAGCATCAATGATTTCGTGCGAAACTTATCGGAAGATGAGCGTCCAGGTGTACACAAAGCAAAACAACCCCGAAAAGGGTTGTTTTGTAATCGACAAGGCCCTATTGGTCGCGCCGTGTGCTTGAGGTACTCGGGTTGTCCGATAAGACGTTCTCGTGGCGGTGTCTGTGGGTTTAGTACCAAAATTATACCGAACCTTGAATAGGTTTTTGAAGATTCTCACTTTGGCGATTTTTAGGCAGACGGGTTTGTGACATTGGTATGACATTCTCAACCAGTCGTGGAATTCTTTTTAACGCCCGAAATGAAATAGTCTTCCAATTTTTTTTTGAAGCTTCCAAAATCTATCTCTTCGCTAAGAGGGAATCTTAGAAGCTCAATTCTGGAACCGGCCTCTTCGGCCTCTATGACAATCTCGCTACCGCTTGTATAGGCAGTAAACCTTGGATAAAACTCCAAATAACCAAGAGCGTTAAAGAGCCCGAGCCCATTTGTGTACTTTCGATTTTTTGTATCGATGCCATAGCCGCCTTGTTTAGTAGAGAAGGTGACTGGTTTTAACAAAGCTACAACTTGAGCAAGAACCTCTTTGATAGCCGCGTCTATCTTTTCAAATAACGCGATTAGGTCTTGCAAATATTTATAATCGTGGCGTTGTTGAATTTGGATTTTTAAATCCCCCAGTTTTTCACCCGCATCCATATTCTCTTTTGGTGTTTTGGCTGTCGCAACATTCGCCAGCTCCATTTTTAATGACTCAATGGTCTGCCACCTGTCATTTATCCCTTGATTGAATCCGATATCAAAGATCCGATTTAGTAACGCTAATTTTTCAGGGGGAATAGTCTTTTTAAGTATTTCTTTTTCCTTATTCCGTTGATGAGGTTTTGACCCTTTCTCGTCTATTAAATCCACTGGAGGGATCCCCGTAAGAACAAAAATGAGCAAGCCGCAAGCCATTGTGACGTCTGAGCGAGCATCCCTTCTATTCCCCTCGCTTACCCTCAGTTCGGGTAGCGACAAAAAACGGTTTCCTAATTGTTCCCAAGAAGGAGTCGTCTCTGTTGCAATGGCGCCGTTAAACGAAAGTCCAAAATCAATTAAGAATGGCCTATGAGCATCGTCATTGGCGACGATTACATTGTCTGGCTTTATGTCGCGGTGATAAACGCCTTGTTTGTGAGCATATTCAATTGTCTCGCAAACAATCATGGAGAATATTAAGGCATCGTCCAGAGACAGTTTTTGTTTCTCTATATATTTCTCTAAAGTTGACCCGGAAATAAATTCACTTACAAAATATAAATCTTTGCTACTGTCACGGTAATCATCCGTATTGGATTCGATTAATTTCGGAATGAACTCGTGATTCAATATTTTGAGGTTTGAAACTTCTATAAACATTCTCGCTCGGCGCTCCAGGTTTTTTTGATTCTTTAGTGTTTTCAATACAAAACCAGACTTACCATTTTTGGATGTCGCGTGATAGGTGCATCCCTGGCCACCCTCACCAATGAGGGCTCCTTTTTCCCAATTTTTATCCCACGGTGTAGACATGTCGGCATTATACGTAAAACCGACCACTTGGGTCGGTTTTATGTGGCGGAGAGGGAGAGATTCGAACTCTCGGAAGCTTTCACTTCGACGGTTTTCAAGACCGTTACCATAAACCACTCGGTCACCTCTCCAGGGAGAACACTCTCGGTTTGTCCATTTTCGACTTACTCCTCAATTGTGTCGACGGCGTACATTTGGGTACGCCTTGACGACCCAATTGTCGTCGTGCGTCAAAACTGGCCGAAACCGAGAGCGTTCTCCGCTTTTCTTGATTTGAAACGCGGGGATAGATTATCGCAAATTTGGGGGATTGGCAATTTTTTATGAATGTCGATACGCGTTTCGCTTTTAAAAAGTGAGCTGCACGAAAATGTTTTATACTGAACGTACTATGCAGATTAAAAAGGCGATTATTCCAGTCGCGGGAATGGGAACGCGATTTTTGCCAGCAACAAAAGCGCAGCCAAAAGAAATGCTTCCCGTCGTTGATAAGCCGGTCATTCAATATATTGTTGAAGAAGCGGTTGCGGCCGGTATTGAAGAAATCATTTTCGTCACTGCAATAGGCAAGCGCGCACTGGAAGATCATTTTGATCGAAACTTTGAGCTCGAATATCGTTTGGAACAGAAAAAGAAGTTTAAGGAGCTCGAGGCAATAGAGGCAGTTGGGAAGCTGGCAAGATTCGCATTCGTTCGTCAACAAAAGCCGCTTGGCGACGGACACGCCATTTTGGCTGCTGCGCCATTTGTTGGCGACGATGAGGCGGTTGCGGTGTTATTCGGTGACGACATTATTGACGGAAAGATTCCAGCGATTGGTCAGCTTATTGAAACGTTTCATAATCAAAACGGACCAGTAATTGCACTTCAGAAAGTTCCGAAGGAGAGTGTTTCGAGTTATGGAGTTATTGATGGACATCAATTGGGGGAGAGGGAGTGGGGCATCTCGACGTTTGTAGAAAAACCAAAAATGGAAGACGCGCCATCGAATTTGGCGGTTGTTGGTCGCTATGTCATTACTCCGGAGATTTTGCGCATTCTTAGAACTCAAGAGCCTGGGAACGACGGGGAGATTCGTCTTGCGGATGCGTTTATGACGTATCTTATGCAAGGCGGAAAAATGTTTGGTAATGAGTTTATTGGAGATAGATATGACTGCGGAAATAAGCTGCAGTTTATTATTGCGCAGATTCAGTTGGGTTTGAAGCACGAAGAAGTACAAGAGGGCTTACGTTCGTATTTGAAATCTCTTTCCGTTTAATATGTGTATTCCAAAATATCTTGCAGCGATCGTTCTTGCTTCAACGTTGTTCATGACTGGTGCCGGATGTTTTGGGGGAAGCGCTTCGACGGCAACGACGTCAAAAATTACATTGAAAGTGTGGGGTGTTTTTGATGAGAAGGATGCATGGAAGGAGATAATTAGCGGTTATGAGTCAACGCATACCAATGTTTCCATTGAATATACAAAGATGCGATTTGAGGAGTATCAAGATGATTTGGTTCAGGCGATTGCAGAAGGGAAGGGACCGGATATTTTCGCAGTTCATAACACGTGGATTGGTGGGTTTACCGATTTGCTTGAGCCAATGCCAGACGCGGTAACGGTTGCACACCTTGAAACGCAAGGAACGTTAAGAAAAGAACAGGTTCTCGTGTCTTCGTCACAGGCGACTTTGAGCATGAAGGCATTGAAACAGAATTTTATTCCTGCCGTAGTCGGCGACGTTGTTCTTCCATATCAAGAAACAGAAAAGTCAGACCCAGTTGATAAAATTTATGCTTTGCCAATGGGTGTCGATACTTTGGGGTTGTTTTATAACCAGGACATGTTGAATGCCGCAGGAATTCCACAGCCGCCAGCAACATGGAGTGATTTTCAACAAGCAACAACGCTTTTGACTAAGCTCGATGCTACTGGTGCCGTTACGCAATCAGCGGTTGGCATGGGAACGTATGAGAATGTAGAGCGCGCAACCGACATTCTCTCTGTTCTTATGATGCAGAACGGTGCGCAAATGGTTGATGATCGCGGCAAGGTAGCCTTTAATCAGATTCCAGAAGGGACGCCGAAGAATGTTAGTCCAGGACTTGATGCCGTGCGATTCTATACTGATTTTGCAAATCCAACGAAGGAAGTTTATACATGGAATTCTAACCAATCCTCGTCACTTGAAGCATTTGTGAATGGGAATGCGGCTATGTTCTTAGGGTACAGCTATCATTTGCCCATTATTCGAACACTTGCACCAAAGCTGAATGTTGGGGTAGCGGCTTTGCCGCAGATAAGCGTGGCCGGAGACGTACAGCAGGCAAATTTTGGAAATTATTGGGCAGAGGGAGTCTCGCGAGACTCGAAATATACAGACGACGCATGGAACTTCGTTCTGTATGCAACTGCGGCAGAGAACGTTGGTTCATATTTATCGGCTGCGGGTAAGCCAACCGCTCTTCGTTCGCTCATTGATGATCAATTGAATGATGAAAATATTGGCGTATTTGCGCAGGAGCTTTTGACAGCAGAAACGTGGTATCGCGGAAAGGATGTTGATGCTGCAGAAAAGGCGATGGGAAAAATGATCGACGACATTCTTAAAGGTACGTACGAAGATCCGCAAGAAGCGGTAGATGATGCTGCAAAAGTTGTGGCGCAAACATACGAATAGCTCAGAGCTTGCATGCTATACTTTTGAGCGATATGTGGCGATCATTACGAGCATTTTTTCTGTCTGGCATTCTTGCAATGAGCATGGTTATTTTTGCATTTCCGACTACTTCAGTTTACGCTGCAGATTTTTCAAAAGTGAACGCAAGTTCTGGTGCTCAGGGCATTATTTTTGCAGGAATTTGTGACGATCCAGCAAGTTCTAGGTGTACAGAGTGCCGTAATTCTGGAAACTGTACGCTTAACGACCTGCTTCAGGTTTTTGTGAACATCGGCACATTTGTTCTTGGAATTAGTGGATCGGTAGTGTTGTTTGTTTTTATGTATGGAGGTTTTAAATGGCTTTTTTCCAGAGGCGAAGGTAAGTGGATTCAAGAAGGAAAGGACGCAATGACCGGTGCGGCGATTGGTCTTATGATTATTTTTGGTTCGTATGTTGCCTTGAATTTCATTATTTCCGGGCTCACAACCAAGTCTGGCACGCCAACGTCGGGGGACCTTGAAGACACGGTAATTCAAGGGATCGATTCTGAAGTGAAGCCTGCTCCTGTATTTACTACTGAATAATATGCGAAAATTTTTCTGGGTTTTGTTTGGAATGTTTGTTCTTATCGCACCGCGGATGGCTTGCGCAGCGACTGAAACGGTTTCATTAGTCAATCCGCTTGGCGAAAAAGACGTTCGTATCATCATCGGTCACATTATTTCTGCGGCACTTTCAGTCGCTGGTTCGCTTGCCATCCTCATGGTGGTGTATGGCGGCTTGCTTTGGATGACATCGCGAGGCGAATCGAAACAAGTTCAAAAAGGAAAGGACACGCTCACGTGGGCGGTGTTGGGCATTGTGATCATTTTTGCTTCGTACGTTATTGTGAACGCCTTGATTCTTGGGATCACTACTGGATCGGTCTCGTGATATACTTTTTTTAACATTTATTCCTTTTTCGTATGATGAAATCATTAGTTCGTTACGCAGTGAGCATTGCTCTTGGCTTCGCGATTGCTCTGCCATTTGTGCATTTGCCATTCGTAAGTGCTGCGTCTGGTCAACTTGAAACAGAAGACCTATTGAGTACGGATTTTGGTGACTCTACTGGTCTTGGGCAGAGTGACTTGCAAACAACAATCGGTTCATTGATTCGTGTTGCACTTGGATTTCTTGGCATTGTTGCCGTTGTAATTATTCTTCTTGGTGGATTCAAATGGATGACTGCAGGTGGAAATGAAGACAATGTCACCAAGGCAAAGGGATTAATTATTGCTGGTATTATCGGTTTGGCAATTATTCTTTCCGCCTACGCAATTGCGTCATTCGCAATTGATAGTATTGTTGGCGCAACGGTTGAATAGGTTTTCTCACGATGCTCGCCTCGAAAAGTTTTCGAGGCTTGCACTATGCGAAAACTGTTTGTCTTTTTGGGACTATTGGGCCTTCTTGTATTCCCAAGAGTCATTCTTGCCGATGATGCAGCTTCGAATGACTGGGCAACGGCGACTGGGCTAAAAGCAACAGCGGATGGTGCGTTTGGAGCCGGTTATACCGGCGGTCAAGGTGGACTGATCACATATTTCATTGGGAATAACATTATTAAGCCAGTTTTTGGAATTGTTGGCGTATTGTTCTTTGCGCTTACCGTTTATGCTGGCGTGCTTTGGATGACTGCACACGGAGAGCCAAAACAGGTAGACAAAGCAAAAGACATTTTGATCTCTTCGGTTATAGGTATCGTCATTATTGTTTCTGCTTACGTTCTCACAAATGCCATTTTTAATGCGTTGATCTACGGTAATGTAAATGGTTAGGTGTCTGAATAATATTTTTTTGTGGAAACAACAACTAGCCCATTTATAGGATCAATCCCTGAGGTCGGGAGCTTTGCATATGGCGGCCCTCCGCCAAGTTCGAGTTTGAGTCAGTTGGTTGGAGATATAATTTCAGCTGTTTTTGGTGTTTTAGGCGTTGTTTTCTTTGTGCTTACTGTTTACGCCGGTGTGCTTTGGATGACTGCGGCGGGGGATCCAAAAAAAGTAACAAAAGCAAAAGATATTCTTACTCAGTCATTGATCGGACTCATTATTTGTGTTTTGTCATACGGAATTGCATATTTTGTTACAGATTTTGCGTCACAGTTTTTCCTTCCATAGCATCCACAGCTCGAGTTTTTTTGAACGTGTTACACTATTCACATAATTTTCTTATTTCGTATGAAGAAACTCAAGAATCTCCTGGTTGGCGTGGCTCTTTTAGCTCTACCACTTGGCGCAGCTCTTCGTGTTCCGCTTGCATATGCGGCGCCTAATTTAATGGGGAATTTGGAGGATGTTAATTCAGATGCAGATCTTGGTTCGGAAGATCTTACCGCTACTATTGGTAAGTTGATCGCAGCAATGCTCAGTGTTCTTGGAGTCATTTTCCTCCTTCTCATTATTTACGCAGGATTTACTTGGATGACCGCACAGGGTGATCCAAAGGCCGTTGATAAGGCGAAAGATATTCTCATCAGGTCGGTTGTGGGCTTGATCATCTTGCTCTCGGCTTACGCAATAAGCACTTTCGTGATCAATGCTCTCAGTACTGCAACATCATAAGAAAAAAGGTTAAACAAAAATCGGCCTTCGGGCCGGTTTTTGTTTGATGGAAAATAAAACGTCCCAGTTCTCTTTCGAGTTCCGGGACGCGTTGCGTCTGGTCACTTGCAGCAGGGATACTTCGTCATCCCATCTTTGCAGAATTGACCGTCGACTTTTTCGTTGAGGCTCTTCAGGTCCGCCTCGAGCTTGGCTGCTGACACCTTCTTTCCGTTGCACATGACCATCTTTTCGGCTTTCTTCGTCGAGGGAGCCGAATTCTTTTTGATGGGCTTTCTTTCTTCGGTTCGGACGATCTTCGTTTCATCATCGGCTTCACGCGAGACGCTGCTCTTCTCGGCGTGTTCGGCGTGAGAGCGGCTTTCGTGTTCTGACGGTTTGAAGAAGAACGCGTATCCGATGACGGCCACGACGAACATTATAGGTACGGCTATCCACATCCGCCAGGCGTTGTTCAGCATTTTCACGCCCCATCCCTTTGCGACGATGTCCAGGTGTTTGGCCCAGTCGTTCTCTTTCCAGAGTCCGAGCGACAGTCGTGTATACGCTCCAACAAGCGCCACGTGGATCGCACAGAGCAGAGCCGCGGGGAGGAACGGGAGAGGATCTTGTACCATCTGAATGATGATGATAAGGGTCCAGATGAGACATGCGACAGCGACTACGGTGATGCTGATCCGTACTAGCGCCATGCTGCTGCGCATGAACGCGTTCAGATTTTCCCTTTCGTTTGGCTCAATGGTTCCGTCATTAGCCAGCGCGCCGATGACGAGCGCGGCGAATTTCGGTACGTTCAGGAGCTTTTGTGTAATGCCCCAGACGACTCGGTCCCAGACCAGAAAGATTACTGGACCAGCGGCGATGATTTTCCAGCTTCCTTCATTGACGACTGTGAGTCCGATTCCCGCCAACCCGAAGGTGATCACGAGCAGGGTTGTAGACACGAACGCGAGGAAGAGAGAGCTGGAGAGCTGTACTCCCTCGCCGTCCTTCTTGAGCCCTCCCAACACCATGAATATCGTCGGAACTCCTATGAGGAGTACGAGAGCGGTCCATGCAATCGCCGCCATCCATGTGGTTTTGAAGAGCGTGACCAGCCCGATCACGAGGGTATAGAAGATCATTCCTCCGATGATCATTTGAGTCACTCGTGCCGCCTCTTTGACCTCGACTCCTATTTTCTCCAGAAGGCTACCCGTTGAGGTACCAAGACCATCGAGCGTCGCCTTTAGACGCGCCATCAGATCTGCGCTGATGCTAGAAGCTGCATTTGTCATGTTGGCTCCAATGTTTGGGTCGATAGGGGGAAGAAGTGCTACGGCCGCTTCGAATTTTTCTTTGAATTTTTTCGAGGCGGCTTCTCCGAAGCGATCGCGACGTTCTTGAATGTTTGTAGCGTTTTTGATCTCGGGCAGTTCTCGGATTTCGTCGCAGATGACCGGAAGCCATTCGAAGACTTCGGCTACTACTTTGAAGAGTCGTGTGCCTCGTTTCTTCAACATCTTGGCAAAGAAGAAGGCGACCGCGATTTGATTCTTGTCTTGGAGATTTTTTCGGAGCCAGTCGGAAACAATTGCGGCAACAGCGTTGCTGTCTTGATGGCTCGCAACAAGGTTCGCGATTGTTTTGGGGCCAGAGAACTCGGCATACTCTTCGCCGGCTATGGCGAGCCGGGCGATTTCTGCCAGGGTGAGAGTTCCCTTTGGACTGTTTTTTTTGGCCATGTGGCCTCCTTTGGCGCCTTGCGCCGGTTGAATTTTGGAGGGGAAGAAGCGGGGATGTGGACAAGTTGTGAAGCTTCCGGAAGTTGCTCCGGACCGCTTAAATTAGCAAAAAAACAGCTTTTTGTCAATAAAAATCGTTTATGAGTTTCTTTGACAAAAAGCTGTTTTTTTGCTATAGTAAAGCGTTCGAAGTGGAGGATTTCCAAGGGTTTTCCTGGGACTTTTCCACTCCGTTCGCTTCAAAATCAGTTCAAAAACAAGTCCGAGTCAGAGATCCTGATTCGGCATCCACAAGGAGATCCTCATGATCACCATCCTTCGATTCCTCTTGCTCGCCCTTTTCGTCCTCGTAACCTCCAGCGTCGCAAACGCCGAGAAGGCGAGTGCGAAAAAAGCTGATGTCACTACCGTCGCTGTCGCTACCGCCGATGCCGGGCTTCCCATGCCTGCGATCGGCGGCGCCACGATGAGTGCTGGCGGATCCATGTGTGGCCAGCAAATCCTGGCCGCGCCTTGGAACGCCAAGAACGCCGGCCGCCTCGTCATTGACTTCGCGACCGCGGAGAGGATCTGCGCGGAAGCGCGTGGAGACTTCAACGTCGCCACCGCGAAAGCGAGGGAGACGATCATCAACGCCTTCACCGTCAGATCGCTTGCTCCTTCCTTCGTGAAGGCCGCAGAGACTGGGGGAGACGTCAGAGTGAAAATCGGAGACAGCGTGTTCGAGTCTGGGCAGCATCTTCAGTTGGAGGCCTTCGGAACGGCAGTTGCTGCCGCCAACCCCAGTTTGTCCTACGGGACTTACGACCCCAACCTTCAATACTCCGGTCTTGCCCGTATTTCGGGCGTTGTTCCGATGGGCACGATGGTTGGCAACGGCTACGCGGCCATGCCGCAGATGCTTGGTCAGCAGGCGTCTACCGCTACCGCCTCGTGCGGAACGGCGGACGAGTGTCAGAAAAAGCTCGAAGCCTTGCAGTCGGTTCTTGCCGAGCGGGCCACTGAGTAGTATCGACCTTGGGGCCACGTTACGGCCCCGCCCCTTACCGCAGCTTGATGACGCTTCGGCGTTGTCGCTGCAAAAAAGTTCCTTGAGTTCCTTGTTCAACCTCAAAAGTTCTGGAGACATCATGTCCAAGCGTTTTCTCGTCGTTCTCGTTGCGCTTCTTCTCGCCCTTATCTCGACCTCTGCGTTCGCGGCTCCTCCGCTCCGCACGTTGGGCAGGCCCTTCCTGAGCAACGTGGACATGAGCGTTGTCGAGATAAAAATCGGCAATGGTTGGTACCGTATTCGGAATGACACAGATTTCTGGATCGTTCCAGGAAACAACGGAGCCGGTGCAGGACCGGGACAGGCGCGTCTCTTTGACTCCGCCGAGTCTGGTGTCTTGGTTGGGCTCTATCTCGGGCCAATCATGAAGGTTGATACCTGGAATGATTACCAGCTCGGTTCCATGGATGCGATTGATGGGTTGTTTGTCTCCGCCATGGAGCCAGGGTCCAGTGCCTACGTTACTGTTGACCCAGGCGTTACGCAGGTACTGGCATGGAGCGTGGATTTTAAGCCGGAACGCAATGCGGTTCAAAAGATGGCCTATGACGTACGACTCAAGAGAGTCGTCTGGTTCACTCCTGGCTTTGCGGAAAGGATTGAAACTCGTGACTGTAGGCCGACCAAAAATCCGTTTATCTTGTCTTCAGATCCACATTTTCTGATGATGAGAAATCAGGACTGCATCCACTGACATTGATCGGTCAACGCGACCGGTCAACGAACGCCTCAGCTCTTAGGAGACTGGGGCGTTTTCATATCTAGGACTCCTTTGAACTTTTCTTTGTAATCATTGCGACGCAGAACAATGCAGTCATTATTGCTAAGTCATTTTTGGAAAAGGGAACGTCGACGAGTCCGTGGATGAACATGGTAAGAAGTGCGGCAAAGCACGCTAAGACCCAGGGGTCTTTTTTGTTTTGCCAGGTGAAGTGAAGTGAAAAGCTCATAAGACCGATAAGTCCTATAAGGCCTATAAGCCCCAGCTCAGACCAGACATTTAAGAAAATATTGTGCGGGTACTGAAAAATTTCGTAGAGCGTTGGGTTGTGGTAGGGAACGAGTGCTGTTGGGTAGCCATTCAGACCGACTCCGAGATATGCGTGATCCGCAAGCATGTGAAGTGTTTCGCTCCATTGCGTTCGGCGCACAAGGCCAGAGGCGTCGTTGAGAGTAAGTTTTGATGCAATGGTCGGGAGGAATGTGAAGATGAAGAGGAAGACGGTTGCTGCGCCGATGGTGCCGAGGATCTTTGTCTTTTTTGTTATTAACGGAGTCATTATGGCAACAATGAAGAGTGCTGTTGGGATTGCAACGAGTGCCGCCTCTGTTTTTGCGAGCCCGATGGTGACGAGAAAGAGGGCGGCTACAACAAGAATCCCATTCCGACCGCGAACCCCCCTCCTTAACAAGGAGGGGTCGGGGGAGGTAGAAAGAAAAGCTATCATTGCGCTCACTATCGGCGCGAGCAGTAGTCCCACAGCATTCGGATATGGAAAGAAAGACGTTGCTCGATTTTCTGTTATCCAAGCTTCGGGGATTCCAATGTGAAAAGTTACTTGGATTATCGCGAAGAGCGCGACGACGATTCCAGATGTGCAAAGAGCGATGAATAATTTTTTATAATCAGTGCGGTCGAAGCGTGAATATGCAATAACGGCGAAGAGAAATGGTTCAAGATAATACGCTTTCCAAATTCCTAAAGCAGAAATGTGGTTTGGTGCGATGACGACGGCAACGATCGACGAGATTGCGATGAGAATGAGCGAAATCGAGGCGAGTGTGAACTTTGGTTTGCGTTTGGTCCAAGTGAGTAATCGTGATCGATATCGGATTACGAATGTAGCGAGTGTGATGAGCAGAAGGCATTCGAGCAAAGTGGTCGGGATTGGTCCGACATCGAATCGAACCAGATAGGTTGGAGTGAGTCCGCAAAGAAGGATGAGTGCGAATTTGAGATCTTGCCATGCGAGTACTGCAAAAGCGATGAGGACGAATGTGAGAAAGATGGCAAAGATCATATGGCGTTAATCGAGAACGTTAGTGCTTGGTTGAAAAATGCGAAGTAGGCTTTTTGGCGACGGACCGCCGAGTGCTGCAAGAAATGCAACGTATGTCGCCGTTCCAAGTGGAACCATAATCCAGGCAGGAGTATCTCGAACAAAGAAGAGAATCCCGCTCATGCCGATTGAGGCAAGAAATGCCTTTCCTGTGATCCCAAGATGCGGCTTCCATTTTGTGGCGCGAAGAACAACGATTGCGGCAATGGTGCCGATGAGCGTTTCTGCAAAGAGTGACATTCCTGCAGCGGCCCACATACCGTAATTTGGAATAAAAATGGCATAGCCGATAATCGTAAGCGTAGCGACGAATGCGTAGGCCCACGTCATGAGCCGTTGTTTATTGATTGCTACCACGGTGTATGAAAAGAGAGAACCGAAGAAGACCATGGTTGCTGTTGGTCCAAGAATGGCGAGGACTTGTCCGGCTGGGCTGAGCGAAGACTTTATGAGCGTCATGACTGCAACGCCGCAGAATATGCTTCCAAAAGCGAATGGGAGCCCAAGCATGGCAAGAACATCAAGGCCGTCTTGCATGCGTTTGTAAAAGAGAACGGTATTTTTTGACGCCCATGCAGAAACAAGAAGTGGAAGGAGCAGGCCCATGAGTGTGATCGGAATTGTTGTTACCACGTCGATAACTTTGTATGCGCCGCCGTAATAGCCGATTTCGACATCGGAGCGTCCAAAGAGCCACATAAAGAGAACGTCGCCCTTTAAGTAAAGAAGGTTAAAGAAAATTGAAACGCCGATTGGCCAACTTTTTTTGATGATGTTTTTCGCGATCTTGCTGTCAAAGATGAAGGTAACTGGAACGTGTGTTGAAACGCCGCGAAGCATGAGAATTACTTGAATGAATCCTCCAATAACGAAAGCGAATGAGGCTGCTCCAAGCCCGAGATTCCAATACCATACGGCAAGAACGCCAAGAAAGGCGACAGTGCGGTTTGCGGTTTCTGCGAATGTTGCCTGTGCGAGCATGAGGCGCTTTTGAAATACGCCAACAAAGACTTGCGCAAGAGAGCTAAAAAAGAATGCGCCAGCAAAGCAGAGAATCGCGATGCGTTCTTCGCCGGTTGTTGGAAGAAAGAGTGCGGAAATTGGTGCGATGCTGAGAAAGAGGAATGCGCTCACTGCACGAAGAGAGAAGATGGTGCCAAGAATGCGTTTTTCATTTGCGCCAGGTTCGGAGATCATCTGCGCAGTGGTGAGCGTGAGTCCAAAGTCGACAAGAATTGCGAAGACAGATGCGTATGTTTGTGCCTTGGTGAGCGCTCCGTATCCAGCATCGTCGAGCGAATGAATCAGAAGCCAGAATGTGAGAAGTCCTAGGATTGTTCCAATAATTTTCCCAATAACTTGGATGACAGTGTTTTTTGCAAGTGCGCGACGTTCGGTGGACATATGTAATGCAAAGTGTAGCAGAAATTGCTACACTCCATGAAGATATATGGCTAAATATTTCCAACGTTTTTTCGCAACAGTAACCATTTTCGCAACAATATTTCTTGGCTTGCCAGCACCAACAGCGCACGCGGCGATCTACTCGGCGTTGCGTGTTACAACAACAGGAAACGGAAGCATTAGCATGACTGCCGACGAGGTAAAAACTGTGTCGGTGACATTTCAAAACACATCGGATTTTACTTGGAAGAATGACGGCGCGGGATACGTTTCGCTTTATACATACGGACCAAAATATCGAACTAGTGTTTTCGATCCTGGAACATGGCTTTCACCAAGTCAGGTAAAGCGGATTGCTGAGCCAGTAGTGAAAAAGGGGGAGACTGCCACGGTTTCATTTCAGCTTCATGCCCCAAAAACAGCTGGAACATATTCGGAGACATTTCGTTTAGCATCAGAAACATATTCTTGGTTTGACGGAGGAGAGTTTACGTTGAACATTACGGTGAAAAAATCGACTGCTTCATCGGAAGCAACGAGTACAACATCAGCCTCTTCAACTCCAGCAGCATCGAATGCAAGCGCAGCGTTGACGATTATATCGGCGAATAAGGTGAGGCTTGTTTCTGGAAAGTCGGTTTCGTTAACGGCAGGATTCAAAAACATGGGATCAACATCGTGGACGTCATACGGACTGAAGGCGCCAGACATGAGCATCGCCTCTTCATCGTCGGCATCATTGAAACATCTTTCGTGGAATGGCGATGTGATTGCCTCTGCAACTGGAAAAATAAAACCCGGTGAAGTTGCATACGTTACGTTTGCTTTGACTGCGCCTCGAAGAAATGGAACGTACATGACGAATTTTCAATTTACTGCGGACGGTGAGGCAGTGAGTGATGCGATGATCGAAATTCCAGTCGAAGTGACTGGCGGCGCTGCAGAGGCAAAAGACGCACCAAAGAATACGAATGTTGATGACGGTGAATCTTCTATTGCGTACATTTCAGAGCCAACAATGCGTGTCGGCGTGCTTATTGTCGACGAAGAAACACAGAGTCAGGTGGTTATTACATCAGATCAGAGTGACTTCGTGATTCAAGATTTGAATGGGAATGTGTTGGGGGGGATGAAGAAAGGGCAAGCGGTGACTGCCGCGTGGAACGGATCGACATACACGTTTGATCGTGGAAAGGGAACAGAGAAGTCGTCGAGTGCTTTGCGGTTTATTCCGTCAACGGCAAACGCGATCATGACGGTTTCAAATTTTGATCGGAAGGTTACTCGTGGGTCTTCATTTACTGACAATACATTTCGCAACATCTTGGAGCTTCGATACAACACGGCGAAAGATCGTGTTTGGTTGATTAATGAGCTTCCAATGGAATGGTATTTGCGAGGTTTGGCAGAAACATCGAATATTTCACCTGCAGAATTTCAAAAGACGTTAATTACCGCGGCACGAACTTACGCGTTTTATCACTGGAGTAGGGCAACAAAACATGCGAGCGAATATTTTCATGTCGATGCATGGCTTGACCAAGTGTACAAAGGATACGGACAGGAACTTCGAACGCCGAACCTTACTGCAGCAGTCGAGGCAACACGAGGGAAAATCGTGACGTATCAAGGCGCAACGGCTATTACCGCATATTTCTCTCGTTCTGATGGACGAACGCGAAATTGGAATGAAGTCTGGGGCGGGAGCGTTCCGTGGTGTGTTAGCGTTCCAGTTCCTGCCGATGTTGGGAAGACGTTATGGGGCCATGGGGTTGGTATGTCCGCGTCTGGTGCGCTTGCCATGGCAAATGACGGTCAGATGTACGACGAGATTCTGAGATATTTTTACACAGGAATCGATGTTGCAAAAAAGTGGGAGTAACAAAAAACGCTACGAGCAAATCGCTCGTAGCGTTTTTTCTAGTCATCAATTGGTTTAGATTCTTCTGTACGTTCGTGATGATGTGTTCCTTTGCATGTTTTTGAAAGCCCGATCACTGCCACTTTGACGTCGTCAGGATTGTCGATATTTTTAAATTGAAAGCGTTCTCGTTCTGCGGCGGTTTGAATAAAGACGTCGCCAAAGGTGAGAAATGTTGCGAGAAGTCCTTTTGTTTCGCTGGTAACGTCTTGAACCTGATAAAGATAGACTTCAGAAACAACGCGATTGAAAAGCCCAATTTGTTCGGCATTGATAATGCGTTCACTCGTGACGATCCATACATCGAGCCAATAATCTGTTAGCTCGGTGCATGTGAGCACGAGAACAACAAGGAGATAGGCAATGAGTGCTGCAGCAAGTGCTGGACCCCAGAACATATTTGCCAGGAGTTCTGGATTTGCAAACTCGATAAGAACACCAACGACGACCGGAAGAATGAAGAGAACTCCGCTAAAAAAGAATATGCGAAGTAAGTCAATCCAATGTCTACGAAGAAAGAGAACAACAGCTTCGTTCGGTATTCTATTTGGTAATGAGTCGAGATTGATCATAGGCCAAATGTTGAAGACTGTGACGCGTTTCCAATGAACGGAACTATTGATGAAATTGGTACGGTGCTTGTCCAATCGATTTCGAGAAGAAGCCCAGTGCCCAGAGTAAGAACAAAGAGGAAACTTAATATGTAAACAATAATGAGCGCAACAGCTCCGCGTCCAATAACGCCGTATCGTGCCAAGTGAAAGATGTTAAAAAAGAGAAAGAGTGCAGTGCACGCAACAATCATTCCAAACGGAACGAGAATGATCCAAAGTGGTATCTCCATATGCGGAGATTATAGCAGCGTTGCAGATTCTGGCGTGCGCGATTTTCCAAGATGTTCGTATGCTCGTGCTGTTGCGATGCGGCCTCTTGGTGTGCGTTCTAAAAATCCAAGTTGTAACAAATATGGTTCATAAACTTCCTCGATGGTTTCTGTTTCTTCTTGTGTTGCCGCAGCGAGCGTGCCAAGTCCAACCGGCCCTCCGTTGAATTTTTCGATGAGCGTAGTGAGAAGATGGCGATCGACAGGATCGAGTCCGAGTGCGTCGATGGCAAGAAGGGAAAGCGCTTCATTTGCGATTTCTGGTGAGAATGTTCCATTGTGACGAATTTGTGAAACGTCACGAACGCGCTTGAGAAGTCTATTTGCAATGCGCGGTGTTTTTCGCGACCGTTTTGCGATCGCTTCCGCACTTTCGTGATCGATGGGGACCGAAAGAATCGCTGCACTACGTTCAATGATGCGTGCTATGTCATCATCGTTATAAAAATTCAGGTGGAGTGTGCTGCCGAATCTATCGCGAAGTGGTGCGGAGAGAAGCGACAGTCGAGTGGTTGCGCCGATGACGGTGAACGGCTCAAGTGACAATCGAAGCGTTCGTGCAGACGGTCCTTTTCCGACCACAAGGTCGAGCGCAAAGTCCTCCATTGCCGGATAAAGAACCTCTTCAATGTTGTGATTCATTCTGTGAATTTCGTCGATGAAGAGAATGTCGCCTTTGGAAAGATTTGAAAGAATTGCCGCAAGGTCGCCAACACGTTCGAGCGCTGGTCCGCTGGTTACTCGAACCTGCGCTCCCATTTCTGCGCCAATAATGTGTGCGAGCGTTGTTTTGCCAAGCCCTGGATTGCCATAAAGCAAGATGTGCTCGATGGGCTCGCTTCTTCCTTTTGCTGCGTCAATGAAAATAGAAAGATTTGTTTTTAAATCTTCCTGACCAATAAAGTCGCACAATCGCTGTGGCCGAAGCGTATGTTCAAGCCTCTGTTCTTCTGGCTCTGCAGTTTTTTCTACAAGCCTTGGAGGTGCAATATTTTCTTCTTCATGCAGCATATTCTGCATTTATCTTACTCTATTCATTGACCAAAGCCCACGTTTCATGCTTGAATACTGGGTCGCGAGCGTTTGCCTGCGATGAGAATACTTTTGCAGAGGAGAGTTGAATCATGGTCGGTTCTGATTCTGATCGTAAACCGACGTCTGCGATACGTGGACGAAGGACGGTGCCGCCTTCGCCGCTGTCCAGTTTCGCGGATAGTTGTGCAACTAGTGATCTTTACGAGCCTGGACGTTTAGAGTGGGAGCTTTCAAATTTTGTTGCTATCGGTCCGGAAGACCTCCAACTCGTCTCTTCTGTTGGCGCTATTTCTTTGGGTCTTAAGGCGTACGACCCTAGAATTTCGGCCACAGAAGCTCCCCAGATCCTTCCGATTTTCAAGCCCGAGCCTCGAGCCAGGGCGCCAGAACGCACCAATCAGGATTTGGAAGCTCCGACATTTTTCGCTTTCTCAATTGATCGAAGCGAGAAATGAGTGCCGTCTGGTGCCGGCCAAAGAAAACAGCAGGGCCTAGCGGTACGCGCCGGGCCCTTTTTTGTTCTTGTTTGTTCCGTAATTTTCATGCAGAATAGAGGGGTCAAGTTTTAGGAAGTTTCCATTTGAGGTTAGTTTTGATGAACAAGGAGGAAAGTTCGTGAAACGTACTTAACAGTACGTTGAGCGAATTTCCGACGCAGTGAGTCGAAAATAAACCAAATGGAAACTTCCGACTGCCGGGATGGCGAAGTTGGTATACGCGGCAGACTTAAGATCTGCTTCGAGAAATCGATCAAGGGTTCGAGTCCCTTTCCCGGCACCACAAAACAGCTTTATTTGGTCGACTTTCGG